>JAABUK010000202.1_pt1 | contig 142244 bp, 140 predicted proteins | sample 5559141 | NCBI WGS metagenome assembly JAABUK01 (sample SAMN10711869, study PRJNA513367) | rock metagenome | isolation source: Antarctica rocks | place: Antarctica: Victoria Land, Pudding Butte nord | collected 2016-01-03
GGCGGGCGCGGTAAGGCGGGCGCGGTAAGGCGGGCGCGGTAAGGCGGGCGCGGTAAGGCGGGCGCGGTAAGGCGGGCGCGGTAAGGCGGGCGCGGTAAGGCGGGCGCGGTAAGGCGGGCGCGGTAAGAATAAAGAAGTGCATAGCATCCAGTGACTCCACGGCAAAAACAGCAGACTGAACAGCAGCAAGAGAGGCGAACAAAGACAGTGTAGCAGACATTTCGCCCAATGTCAAGAGATTTTATAAAAAAATAAAACCCCGGCACTGTGTGCCGGGGTTTGTCGGTTGACGCGGGCTAAATCGCCGCTTCGGAGTCGCTGCTGATGGTCGGCTCGTTGCCGTCGCCGCCCAGAGACTCGCGCTCGGCCAGCAGCGAAAGGCTATCGCCCGTCGTGCCAGTCATCTCGCGGACAATCGCCATCTCGTCGGCGTCCAGCTCGCGCTCGGCCACTGCCGCGCCGGAGCGGGAAGCCCCCACGGCGGCGTAGCGCCCGCTGCCGCCATTCGAGTCGATGCCTTCCAGGCGCGGCTCAATGTTGCGGTACTGCGGCAGGCCCGTTCCAGCGGGAATGAGGCGGCCAATGATGACGTTCTCTTTCAGGCCGATCAGCGAGTCCTTCTTGCCGCGCACGGCGGCTTCGGTCAGGACGCGGGTCGTTTTCTGGAACGACGCCGCCGACAGGAACGAGTCGGTGGCAAGGCTTGCTTCAGTGATGCCCAGCAGCAGCCAGTCCGCCGTCGCTTCCGTGCCGGGCGGGTCCATCTCCAGAATCTTCGCGTTGGCATCGGTGAACTGGAACTTGTCCACCATCTGTCCCGGCAGGAACTCCGAGTCCCCGTTGTTCTTGATACGCCGCTTGCGGAGCATCTGCCGCGCAATGACCTCAATATGCTTGTCGTTGATGTCCACGCCCTGCGACTTGTAGACGGCCTGAATCTCGCGGACGATGTAGTTCTGCACGCCGCGAATGCCCTGCAGGTCCAGCACCTTCTGCGGGTCCAGCGGCCCTTCGGTGAGACGGTCGCCCGCTTCCACGATGTCGCCCTCTTTGACCTGCAGCTGACCGCGATACGGCACGAGGATGGCCTTGCGGACCAGCACTTCGGTCATCTCGGCTTCCCGGATTTTCTTCAGGTGCTTGTCGGTCAGCTCGGTTCCGGCAGGCAGCGTTTCCGGGATTTCCGTGGCCCGCTTGGCCTGCGTCGGGGTCATCTTGTCCAGCGCATCCTCATCAGGGTGTGCCCCCAGATAGAGGTCCTCGGCCAGCGTTTCGCCCGACACGCCCGAATTGGTGTTCGGGTCCAGCGTCAGAAACGTGTGAATAATCACGCGGCGCAGACCCTTCAACTCGACTTCGGCGACTTTGCCCGAATACTCGGTGACAATCGCCTGCCCCTTGGGCTTGCGGGCCTCAAACAGCTCGACAACACGGAGCAGGCCGCCGACCTGATCTTCCAGTACCTTCAGGACCGCCTGCACGGCGCGGACACGCTCCCGGTCTACCCCAGTCGCCGTGGTCGCCGCCGTCGGCTCCTCGCTCGACGAATCCAGCGAGACAAGACCCCGCGAGATGTCATTATGCAGCTCTTTCAGGGCCTCCTGCTTGCGGGCGCGGACGTTGGCAACGCCCGTGAGCTGCTTCTGCGCGATACCGCCCGAGTGGAAGGTCCGCATCGTCAGCTGCGTGCCTGGCTCGCCGATAGACTGCGCGGCGATGATGCCGACCGCCACGCCTGGCTCGACCAGCTTGGAGTTTGCCAGGTCCAGCCCGTAGCACTTGGCGCAGATGCCCATGCGAAGCTCGCAGGTGAACGGGCTGCGGACACCGATACGCTTCAGCTTGGCATCGTACTCAATCGTCCGGGCGATGTCCGGCGTGACCAGATCGCCTTGGGCGACAATCATTTCCCCGGCCTGCGCGTGGCCTTCGGGATAAGCAATGTCTTCCAGCGCAAACCGTCCGTAGATGCGCTCCCACAGCCGCTCGACCGTCTCGTTGCCGTCCTTGATCTCTTCCTGATAGATGCCCGTTTCCGTGCCGCAGTCGTCGTCGCGGACGATAACTTCCTGGGACACATCCACCAGGCGGCGGGTCAGATACCCGGCGTCAGCGGTGCGGAGCGCGGTGTCGGCCAGACCCTTCCGTGCGCCATGCGTTGACACGAAGTACTCCAAAACGCTCAGGCCCTCATGGAAGTTAGACTTCACGGGAAGGTCTTCAATCATGTTGCCGAACGGGTCGGACATGACGCCGCGCATACCTGAGAGCTGCGTGATCTGTCCGCGTGTGCCGCGAGCATTGGAGTCTGTGAACATGAAGATCGGGTTGGTCGGCTGAATCGTCTCAAAGATCGCCTCACCGACATCTTTTGCCGCCTTCTGCCACTCTTCCAGCACGCGCTCTTTGCGCTCTCCGCCGGTGATCAAGCCACGCTGATAGTTCTTATTCAGCGCCAGCACCGACTTTTCGGCTTCCACGATAATCTGGTTGCGCTTCTCGGGAACCTCCATGTCGGTGATCGCCACGGTCATACCCGCTTTGGTCGCCTCCTGGAAACCCAGCGTCTTCAGCTCATCCAGAAGCTGAATGGTGCGCGTGTCGCCATTGGTCCGGTGGCACTGCGCGATCAGCTCGCCGAGGTCCTTCTTGCCAAAGCCGTTGCCCTTGAACTCTTTGGTGCTGAATTTCTTTTCCAGCATTTCATAGAAGTACGGGTGCATATTGTCGGGCAGGATGTCCGAGAACACCAGGCGGCCCGCTGTCACACGCTGCACCGACTTGGTCCCGTCGCCGTTCGGCAGGGCCACATCGATGCCTTCCTGCAAGCCAATCCGGCCCGTCGCATAGGCAAGCTGCGCGTCGTTCTTGGAGCCGAACGCATCAAAGCGCGGGTCGCCCGGCTTCATCACGGTCAGGAAGTACGCGCCCAGCACCATGTCCTGCGCCGGGGCCACAATCGGGCGGCCATCGGCGGGAGAGAACAGGTTGTGCGTGGACAGCATCAGGATACGCGCTTCCGCCTGTGCCGATGCCGACAGCGGCACATGAACCGCCATCTGGTCGCCGTCAAAGTCCGCATTGAATGCCGTACAGACCAGCGGATGCACCTGAATCGCCTTGCCGTCCACCAGCACCGGCTCAAACGCCTGAATGCCCAGGCGGTGCAGGGTCGGAGCGCGGTTCAGCAGCACGGGATGCTCCCGGATGACTTCTTCCAGCGCGTCCCAGACTTCCGGCTTGAGCTTGTCAATCATGCGCTTAGCAGTCTTGATGTTGCTCGTATAGCCACGCTCGACCAGCGCCTTCATCACAAAGGGCTTAAACAGCTCAATCGCCATTTCTTTGGGCAGGCCGCACTGGTGCAGGAGCAGCTTGGGGCCGACCACAATAACCGAGCGGCCCGAGTAGTCTACGCGCTTGCCCAGCAGGTTCTTGCGAAACCGCCCTTCCTTACCCTTGAGCATATCCGACAGCGATTTCAGAGGCCGGTTGTTGGAGCCGACCACGGGCCGTGTCCGCCGTCCGTTGTCAATCAGCGCATCCACGGCCTCTTGCAGCAGCCGCTTTTCGTGGTTGACAATGGACTCCGGCGCACGGATTTCCGTGATCTTCTTCAGCCGGTTGTTGCGGTTGATAATGCGCCGGTACAGGTCGTTCAGGTCAGACGTCGCAAAGCGTCCGCCGTCAAGCTGCACCATCGGGCGAAGCTCCGGCGAGATCACGGGCACGGCGTCTAAAATCATCCACTCGGGGCGGGACTTGGAGTTGATAAACGCTTCGGCCACTTCCAGCCGCTTGATGGCCCGCGCCCGGCGCGGCCCCTGCGTGATGGCGATTTCGGCCCGCAGGCTGTCCGCCAGCTTTTCGAGGTCGATTTCCTGCAACAGCTCTTTGACCGCCGCACCGCCCAGACCGGCGCGAATGATCTCGCCTTCGGGGTCGTTGAGGCGCAAAGGGCGCTCCATCTTGTCGGCCAGAACGTCCATCAGGCTTTCCAGCTTGCGGTATTCGTCCTCGCCCAGCAGCATCCGCTTTTCAACTTTTTCATCGAGGATCACCAAAGCATCCTGAAGGGACACAATCTGCTCGGCAGAGTCCTTCTCAATGTCCTTGATTTCCTCCTCCATGTGCTTGTTGCGGTCGGTGATGCGGGCCTCGTCCCAGGGTTCCCATTCTTCCTCTTCGGGCAGGTCCTCGGGGCGCACCATGTTCTCTTTGATGTCCACGCCTGCTTCCACACGCGCCGTTTCAATGTCCTCGTCGCGCTGATCTTCCAGCTCGGTCACGCGGTCAGCCAGGGCAATCTTGAACGATTCCATCTCGTTGTTGATGCGGCCCCGGTCAACGTAGGTGACGATATACGACGCGAAATACAGCACTTTCTCCAGTGGCCGGGGAGAAATGTCCAGCAGCAGCGACAGCGGCGACGGCACACCCTTGAGATACCAGATGTGGCAGACCGGCGCGGCCAGCTCAATGTGCCCCATGCGCTCGCGGCGCACTTTGGAGCGGGTGACTTCCACGCCGCAACGGTCGCAGATAATACCCTTGAACTTGACTTTCTTGTAGCGCCCGCAGTGGCACTCCCAGTCCTTGACCGGGCCGAAAATCCGCTCGCAGAACAGGCCGTCGCGCTCGGGCTTGAACGTCCGGTAGTTGATGGTCTCAGGCTTTTTGACCTCGCCGTAGGACCAGTTGCGGACCTCATCAGGCGAGGCAATCCCGATCCGAATTTTATCAAATGCACTTGCATCGGTCATAATTGTTGCTTTGCTCCCTAAACACAGTCACAAAAAACACAGTCACAAACACAGAAATTCCCCCTGCCCCCACTACTTATGAAATAATGGGAGCAGGGGGCCGACTCTACGCCCCGAACAGGGCTTCGGCCTCGGACTCGGCACGCGGCAGGCGCGGACGCAAACCGCGCCCCCGGCCCTCGCCATCGCCGTAGTCTTCCTCTTTGTCCTTGAGGTCGATCTCCTGCTCGTCCTCGTCTTCCACCGCCACTTTCAGACCCAGCGATTGAAGTTCGTTGACCAGAATCTTGAACGATTCGGGCACGCCCGGCTCCAGCATCGCATCGCCCTTGACAATGGATTCGTATGTCTTGACACGACCCAGCACGTCGTCCGACTTGATCGTCAGGATTTCCTGCAGGGTATACGCCGCGCCGTAGGCTTCCAGCGCCCAGACTTCCATCTCACCGAACCGCTGTCCGCCGAACTGCGCCTTTCCGCCGAGCGGCTGCTGTGTCACCAGCGAATACGGGCCGGTTGAGCGGGCGTGAATCTTGTCATCGACAAGGTGGGCCAGCTTCAGCATATAGATCGTACCGATGGTCACCGGCTGCGTGAAGAAGTCCCCGGATAGGCCATCACGGACCCAGGACTTGGCGGTCTTCTCGTCAATCCCGCCGCGCTGCCAAACGTTCAGCCGGACCCGCTCCACGATAGCCGCATAGTCATAGCCATCTACGGTCGTCAGCTCCGTGTCTTCATCAAACGCCGCGCCGTCGTAGTCGTCGGGCAGCATGACCGCAGGCGGAGCGGCGACCGTCGCCGCAATCTGTTCCAGCCGGGCGGCGGGAAGCTCTTTCAGCTTGTCTTCCAGCTTGACCAGGAGCGCGGCCACGCCGTCTTTCTTGCCCGCTTCCAGATCGATATGCAGCTCTTTCTCCACATACGTTCTGAGGGCATCGTAGCGCGTGAACTCGGCGAACTTGCTCATGTCGGTCAGGATTTCGGCCTCGGTCGCGCCCTCAAAGATCGGGTTGACGAACGAGCAGCCGAGCGCCTTGCCGACATACGCCAGATGCGTTTCCAGAATCTGACCGATGTTCATACGGCCCGGCACGCCCAGTGGGTTCAGCACGATGTCTACCGGCGTTCCGTCGGGCAGGAACGGCATATCTTCCTGCGGCAAAATCCGGGAGATAACGCCCTTGTTGCCGTGCCGTCCGGCCATCTTGTCGCCTTCCATGACTTTGCGCTTCTGCGCGATATAGACGCGCACCAGCATATTGACGCCCGCCGACAGCTCATCGCCCGGCAGACGCTCCAGCTCGCCTTCCCACTCGTCCGAGAACATGGAATCGGGCCGCTTGGAGAAGTCAAACGCCCGGCCCGTCTTGTCCTTATACTTGAAGCGCGAGAAGACCTTGACGTCAACGATCTTGCCCTTTTCGCCGTGCGGCACGCGCAGGGAGACGTCGCGGGTCTCTTCGGCTTTTTTGCCGAAGATAGCGATAATCAGGCGCTCTTCCGCCGTCAGCTCGCCCTGCCCCTTCGGTGCGACTCGGCCTACCAGAATGTCATCCGGGCGAACTTCGGCCCCGATGCGAATAATTCCCCGGTCATCGAGGTCCTTCAAAGCATCTTCGCCGACATTCGGGATGTCCCTCGTAATCTCTTCCGGTCCCAGCTTCGTATCCCGCGCTTCCACTTCATATTTTTCAATATGAATGGACGTGAACACGTCGTCGCGCACCAGCCGCTGCGAGAGTAGAATAGCGTCCTCGAAGTTGTAGCCGTTCCACGGAGTGAACGCGACCAGCACGTTCTGCCCCAGCGCCAGCTCGCCGCCGTCGGTGCAGGGACCGTCGGCCAGAAGCTGATGCTCGCGCACCCGCTGCCCGTTGTCCACGACGGGCCGCTGCGTGACGCAGGTGGCCTGATTGGACCGGAGCAGGTTCAGCAAGCGGTAGGTGTCCTCGCCGCCGTCTTCATCGGCAATCACAACGATCTTCTCCGCCGTGACGCTCTTGACCGTGCCTGCCCGAAGCGCGATGATCACCGCGCCCGAGTCCACAGCGGCCCGCTTCTCCATGCCGGTCTTGCAGAGCGGCGCGTCGGGGCGCAGGGTCGGGACGGCCTGACGCTGCATATTCGCGCCCATCAGGGCGCGGTTCGCGTCGTCGTTCTCGAGGAACGGGATCATGGCCGTGGCAACAGAGACAATCTGCTGTGGCGACACATCCATGTAGTCCACATCACTGGCTTTGATCACCGGGTACTGATTGTTGTTTCGCACCTGCACGGTTTTGTCGCGGAAGGTGTTTTCGTCAGTCAGCAGCGTATTGGCGGGCGCGATCCGGTAATGATGCTCGCCGTCGGCGGGCAGCCAGTCCAGATCGGTCGTGACTTTCCCCTCGATGACGCGCCGGTAGGGCGTCTCGATAAAGCCGAACTGATCGACACGGGCATGAACGGCCAGCGAGCCAATCAGGCCAATGTTCGGGCCTTCCGGCGTCTCAATCGGGCAGATACGGCCATAGTGCGAGTGGTGAACGTCGCGCACTTCCAGCTTCGCCGACTGCCGGGACAAACCGCCCGGCCCCAGCGCGGACAGACGCCGCTTGTGGGTCAGCTCCGCCAGCGGGTTGGTCTGGTCCATAAACTGCGAAAGCTGCGATGACCCGAAGAATGACTTGATGGACGCCGAAATCGGTTTGACGCTGAGAATAACCTGCGGCAGAATGTTCTCGGAGTCCAGAGACGTCATCCGCTCTTTGGCGACCTTCTCCATGCGGAGGAAACCCAGCCGAAGCTGCGAGTACAGAAGCTCACCGACCGAGCGCACCCGCTTGTTTTCCAGGTGGTCGATGTCGTCTACGTTTCCATTGCCCGCCGCCAGCTTCACGATGTAGCGGGCGATAGCAATGATGTCTTCTTTGGTGATCGTCCGGTACGACAGCGGCAGGGACAGGCCCAGCTTTTTGTTCATCTTGTGACGGCCCACTTTTGCCATATCATAGCGGCGGGTGTCAAAGAAGATCGAATTCAAGAGCGAGCGGGCCGACTCGGGCGTCGCCGGGTCACCGGGCCGGATTTTGCGGTAGATGTCGATCAGCGCGGTTTCCCGGTTGTAGACCGCCGACCCTTCCATATCCAGCGTGGCGACAATATAGTTGTTCAGGTAGATGACGTCAAGTGAGTCCAGCCCCAGCCCTTCGATCTTGCGGGCCGTTTCGCGGTCTAGCTTTTCGTAGGCTTTGACCAGCACCTTGCCCGCCGAATCTTTAAGATCGGCAGTGGCATAGGGCACACGCTTCCGCAGACCGGCGTTTTTGAACGAGCCGTCCGCATTCACTGCGGGCGTGACACCGTCTTCATCGAACTCTAAGACTTCCACATCGACGCGGGTTGGGTCAAACAGCGTGGCGCGGGACGGTTCCTTGATGGTCTCGTGCTCAGCGAACAGCTCAATCAGCTCGGCGGTGGTGGTACAGGGCGTCGATGGCAGCTCGACTTCAAACGTCTCGGGCAGCGCGGCTTTTTCGACCCGGCGCAGCTCATTCGTCTTCATCGTCGTGCCGGCTTCCATCAGCACTTCGCCGGTGTTCTGGTCCACAATCGGCGCAGCCAGCAGCTTGCCTTCTAGCTCGCCCCAGGTCACCGACTGCACGCCGCTGGGCGAGGCCACCGGGAACAGGTTCAGCGCCCGCAGCAGCGTGGTGATAGGGAACTTGCGCGTCTGTCCGATCCGCACGGTGATGGCGTCGGTGGCATCGGTTTCGACGTCCACCCAGGCCCCTTCGCTTGGGATAATCGTGGCATAGAAAAGCTGCCGCCCGGAAAAGTCCAGCGTGTCTTTAAAGTAGACGCCGGGCGAACGGGCAAGCTGCGAGACGACAACGCGCTCGGCTCCGTTGATGACAAACGTGCCTTTGTCGGTCATCAGGGGCAGGTCGCCGAGATACACTTCGCTTTCAATGACTTCCGCACCGGACGATTGAAGGCGCACTTTGGCTTTGATGGGCGACTCCAGCGTCACATCACGGGCGCGGCACTCACTAATATCATATTTTGGCTCACCGAGGGTGAAATCAACGAGAGAAATGGAATGATTTCCGGTAAAATCGGTAATGGGCGAAAAGCTGTCAAACAGCTCATTCAGCCCTTCCTGCAAAAACCAGCGATAAGAATCAAGTTGGAGTTCGACGAGGTTGGGGACGTCTACCACATGCGCGGTCTGCTTTGCGGTATGCTGAATCTCTTTCAATCTAAACCTCCTGGGAAAACACACGAACGCTCATTGTACCATAGCTTCTGCATTGGTGTCAAGCGTCGTTTTCGGAGCAACTTTTCGTGTTACCCGGCAAGGGTGCGGGCTAAACGTGCATCAGGCGTAAAAGAAGCGCCTGCCCGGCATGCCAACGGTGGCACAGGACAAACGCTTTCTATAAATATAACGCGCAAAGGGGGCGAGTAGTTCCCGGCACACTTTGCGCTATAATAACCGTATGGACCAGAACATAGAGACCACTCCCGATAGCCCCCGCGTGGCCGTCCTCGGCGCCGGAAGCTGGGGCAGCGCCCTTGCCCACCTGCTCGGCACGAAAGGCTACGAGGTGCGCCTGTGGGACCGCGACCCGGCCCTCATGGCCGCCATCGCCGCCTCGGGCGTCAACGCCAAGTACCTGCCTGACGTCCCCCTGCCCGACACCGTCACCGCCACGCCGTCTCTGGAAGCCGCGCTCGCCGATGCCGACTGGGCCATTGTCGCCATCGCCTCCGGCGGCGTCGTCGAAGTCATGCGCGAGGCCCTCCCCTTCCTGCACCCCGCCCTGTCGCTCCTCAGCGCCGCCAAAGGCTTGGACGCCGTCACCGGCGCGACCGTCTCGGAGACGCTGACCACGCTGCTGCAAGACACGCCGCACGCTGGTATCACGGTCCTGTCCGGTCCCAACCTCGCCCGTGAGCTGACGCGGGGAGTCCCCACCGCCTCCGTCGTCGCCAGCCTCGACCCGCGCCAGGCCCGCCGCGCCCAGGGGCTGTTGATGACCGCCCGGACGTTCCGCGTTTACACCCACACCGATGTCAAAGGCGTGGAGCTTGGCGGGGCGCTCAAAAACGTCCTTGCCATTGGCGCGGGCCTGTCCGATGGCCTCGGCTTCGGTGACAACACCAAAGCCGCACTGATGACACGCGGCCTGATGGAAATGACCCAATTAGGCGTCGCCGCCGGGGGCCAGGCATTGACGTTTCTGGGCCTCAGCGGCGTCGGCGACCTGCTTGCCACCTCCGGCTCCAAGCTGTCCCGCAACTACCGCGTCGGCTTGGGGTTGGCGGCGGGCAAAACGCTTCCCCAAATACACGCCGAACTCGGCCAGGCCGCCGAAGGCGTCCCCACCGCCCTCGCCGCGCAGGTGTTAAGCCGCCGCTACGCCGTCCCCGTCCCCGTCTTCGACACCATCGACGCCGTCCTCCACCACGGCCTGCCCCCCGCCAACGCCGTCGAGGACCTAATGACCCGCGCCGCCCGCGAAGAGTTTCCGGGATAAGGAGACACAACCCAGTTTTAATGAGGCGAGTCTCCAGTGTTGGCGTGAGAACAATTCCTGTCTATCTCCCTATATTGGGATCACACCCCAAAATAACAATGCAAGGAGAGCAAAATCGACAAGCGAAATCGTGATCCCATACTTACCTAAGTGAGTGCGCCAACTGCTCGCTCCATAGACAAAGCCTGCAACACATCCAAACAAAGATAGTAATGGAAAGAGGTACGCAACTAAACTGCTTACTACCCCAAACGTTGCGAGGAAGGCTCGGCCAAACAAATTGTTGCTCCCCAGAATGAGCAAGATTACATAAGAAAGTAAGCCACCCAAAGCCGCAAAGAAGGATTTACGGCCATCTTGTTGTATTTTGTCTACCAATCGTCTCAATTTTTAGCAAACTGCCTGGGCCGAGAGACACAGAATACGGTCGCATTCCTGCCGCTCAACATCGGCGAGAGCAGACTGCAATCCGTTATAAATGCCGCAGATGTCGGAAATAAGATAATCCCCCGGCACTGAAGTACCGGGCTATTAGCAAAACGAGAAAGTCGCCCCGCGACTCAAGAGAAGAGCCGCTTTCGTCAGCGTGTCTTTGTCCTGAGTCGCGGAGCGACTTTTTCCGTTTACAAGTAGGCTGGCACTTCCAGTGCCAGTCAAATCCGTGGCCCCCGATAATCCGGGTTCACTTCCTTTACCATATCAATTGTGTATTCCGGCTCATCATCCCCGTAGGCGGCGGCGAGGTTCTGACGGCCCAGCCGTGCCCAGTCTGACCGGTCTTCGTCGTCCTCAACTGGTAGGATAGTGATGGAGAGCCGCGTGTTTGGCGCAAGCTCACGGGGCGTGTCCAGAACAATTTGCTGGCCATCAAAATGGGCGGGCAGGGCAATGTTACTCATAGTTTTTCCTACTCCACATACTCGCGCAGGCGGCATTTGGAGGGGTGGCGGAGTTTTTTGAGGGCTTTGGCTTCAATCTGACGGATGCGCTCGCGGGTGACCTGGAAATGACGGCCCACTTCTTCCAAAGTGTGCGGGTAGCCGTCGTCAAGGCCGAAGCGCATTTTCAGCACGTCGCGCTCGCGGTCGGTGAGTGCGCCGAGAGCCTCGTCGATCTTCTCGCGGAGCATCATAAACGTCGCGGATTCGTTGGGGGAGAGGGTGTCGTCGTCGGGCAGGAAGTCCGACAGGCGGCTGTCTTCCTCCTCGCCGATGGGGGTTTCCAGAGACAGTGGCTCAGGGGCGATGCGGATAATCTCCGAAACGCGGTCGGCGGTCAGGCCCATTTCGTGGGCGATCTCGTCCACGGTCGCCTCGCGGCCCAGGAGTTGCAGAAGGTGGCTGCTGGTTTTGACCAGACGGTTGATGGTCTCAACCATGTGGACGGGGATGCGAATGGTGCGGCCCTGATCAGCAATGGCGCGGGTGATCGCCTGCCGTATCCACCAGGTCGCATAGGTGGAGAACTTGTAACCCTTGCGGTAGTCGAACTTCTCCACGGCCCGGATGAGGCCGATGTTGCCCTCTTGAATGAGGTCAGGAAAGGACATCCCGCGCAGGGTGTAGCGCTTGGCGATAGACACCACGAGGCGCAGATTGGCCTGCGTCAGCACGGCTTTGGCCTCATGGTCGCCGCGCTCGATGCGCTTGGCAAGGCGGATTTCCTCGGACAGTGTCAGCAGGTGCGTCCGGCCCACCTCGCGCAGCCACATCCGCACCGAGTCGTCAAGCGGCATTCCTTCGAGGGCGGCTAGGTCGTCGGGGGTCAGCTCCGGCTCCGACGGGGCGCTTGCGCCGTCTTCGGCAAACGACGCCGAAGCCAGCTCCGCCGCCCGGCGCACAATCGGCGTGTCTTCGTCCAAAAATTGCAGCACATCATCCAGCGCCGCCCGCTCGCCGTCGAGCGGGGCGTCCTGTGACGCCCCCGGCGCGTCCGGGCGGTCTTCTGTCCGCTCAATCGTCCGGTGCATCCCGGCGTTTGCTTCCTCTGTCAGCACGTTAGTTCCCTTCGCTCGCCGCCAGAGACTTCGGTGTCCCTTTCAGGTCGCTTTGAAGCTGTGCGAAGCGCTGCATCGTGTCAGCGTCCGCCGTTCCCTCTAAAATTTTCGCCTTGAGGCGCGACAGCGTGCCTTCTTTGGCACGCATTTTCAGGTGTGCAATCTCGCCGACTACGGTCTCCGGCGTCAGCGGCTCATCGCCGCTGTTCATTAAAATCTCGGCCAGCAAAGCGGCGCGGGGGTCGTCGCCAAGTGCGGCCAGCACCACGCCAGCGTCAAGCGCATCGTCCCACAGCAAATAATCGTACAGATAAGAGGCCAGGCCGCGTGCGCTTTCCGACACAAACTCTTCGGACGTCAGCCCATTCAGCACCGGGCCGGACAGAGCGGGGTCGTCGGATACCAGAGCGCGGAGCAGGTGACGCTCGGCCTGCTCGGTCGCCCCGCCTCGCGACAGCGCGAGCGGCGGCATTGGAACCGGCGCGGATCGCCGCGCCTTGTAGCCATTATTGTTGTAGCCACTGCTCTGAGTGTCGCTTTGGCCCGCGCTATGCGCGGCCACATCCTGCCGGATATGCTCCTCGGCGAACGCCGCACCCGCATTGTAATGCGGGTGGTAAGGGGCCAGCAGCTTCACATACTGCTCCCGCTCCACCATGCTTGGCACGGACGCCAGAATTGGCAGCGCTTTCCGAAACAGCGCAACCCGCTCCCGCTCGGTCTCGGCGGGGCCTTTGCGGATGAGCTGCCGGACGCGGTACTCGGTCAGCGGCAGGGCGTTTTCTATTGCCAGCTCAAACACCCGGCGCTGATTGGTTCGCAGCAGGCTGTCCGGGTCCTCGCCTTCGGGGAGGTCCAGCACGCGCACATCGACTTCCTGCGCCTCGAAAATCTGCGCGGCCCGGCCCGCCGCTTTCAGCCCCGCCGAGTCGGCATCAAAAGCCAGCAGCACGGTGGATGCCAGACGGGCCAATGTCTGTACGTGATCTTCGGTCAGCGCCGTGCCGAGCGTTGCGACAACGTTCTCAAAGCCTGCTTGATGGCAGGCAATCACATCCGTATAGCCTTCTACCACCACTGCCTTCCCTAACGCGGCAATCGCTTTGCGGGCTTTCGAGAGGCCGTAAAGCGTCCGGCTTTTGGAGAACACGGGTGTTTCCGGTGAGTTCCAGTATTTGGGCTGACCGGGCCGGGCATCGGCAATCAAGCGCCCACCGAAAGCGATGGGCCGCTCCTGCACATCAAAAATCGGGAAAATCAGCCGTCCGCGCAGCTTGTCAAATGTCCCGCGCTCACCAATCGTCACCAGCCCCGCTTTTTCAGCATCAGCCAGCGCGATGCCCTTTTGTGTCAAATAGCGGCACAGGGCGTCCCACTCGTCCACGGCAAAGCCGAGCGAAAAGCCCTGAATGGCCTCATGTGCCAGCCCGCGTGCGGCGAGGTAGTCCCGTGCCACCAGTGAGCGGCCCAGCACGTCCCGGTAGAACTTCAAAGCCAGCGCGTTAATCCGGTAAATCCGGTCTTTTTCGCCCGCCTCGGACAATGGAGCGGCCTGGCCGTCCGGGCCAGGCGATGAGCGGGGGGCGCGGCTTGTGAGCGTAACGCCCGCCTGCATCGCCAGCCGTTCCAGCGCTTCCGGGAAGGTCAGGTTTTCAATCTTCTGGACGAATTTGAAGACATCGCCGCCTTCCGCGCACTGCCCGAAGCACTTCCAGTAGCCGATTTCGGGGCTGACCACAAACGACGGCGTTTTTTCCTGATGGAACGGGCACAGACCCTTGAGCTTGCCTCCAGCTCGCTTCAGAGTCACGTACTTTTCAATCACTGAAACGATGTCGGTCCGGGTCCGCACCTCGTCAATGTCGTTGCGGTCGGCCATGCGCGTGATTTACTCTGGTCTAGTCGGGGGCGGCGACAATAATCGCCACAAGCTTCTGGTTCAGGAATTGGAAGCCGCAGTGCAGCGTGTCCTTGTAGTCAATGTTGATAATCGGCCCCGAGATAAACGTGTTTTCTGGGTAGCCGTAGCGCCCGACCACGGCGGCATAGCTGGTGCCGAGGCGGATGCCCCGCGTGGTCCCGTAGGCCCCGCTGTAGCCGGTCTCACGAATCTGCACCACGCGCTTGTCGGGTGAGACGGTAAACTCTAGCGATCCGCCGTTCTGGCGGTCATAAACCAGCGTGACGGGCTGCTTGACCGGCGCAGCAGGCGCATTCGTGCCACCCAGACCGCCGGTTCCCAGACCCGGCGCACCGGGAAACTCACCGCCGCCCCCGCCCTGACCGGGGTAGCCGCCGCCGAGGCTGCTCTGGTTGGTCGGTACACCGGGGAAGCCCGGAAGAAGGCCCGTGCCACCAGACGGCGAGGGGGAACTGCTACCAGGGTAGGGGCTGGGGGAGCCGGAGGTGGCTCCCTGTCCGCCCGGACCACTGCCCGTGCCGCCCGCCGTCGCATCGCCGGGAGCAAGCCCGCCGACAAGAATACGGCTCGGGTTGCCGAATTTTCGTGTCACCTCCGAGCCGGGCGAGAAAATAGAAATGCCCGCCAGCGACCGCTCCGCCCCGGCGGCGTGAGCCGCCCCCCCGGAAACTGCGAGAAGAGACAGGGCTGCTGCCGTAACCAGCCGCCGCCGCCAGGGCTGAGACGCCCGCTGAGACCCGTGAAGATGAACCATGAAAATCCTCCGTCCGCCAGTCAATAAAATAACACTGATACGAATCAGTCTGAAAACACCTAACGCATTATACGTTATTCTGGTGCTTATTATTGCATCCCGGCTCAAACAATTCCTGCTTGTTCCAGATTTATACCCGAAAAAGCCATGAACTTTCCGGGCCGCACGGCGTCAGAGAGGGTATCATTGCCGCAGAAGGCGTGTGCGTGGAGCGACAAGTGTTATGAGAAAAGTATGAGTTTTGCTCAGGTGGTTCGCGTGCCGACAACCGATTTATCTCTGGTGGAGCGCTGCCGTGCCAGCGACGAAGCCGCGTTCCGCGAAATCGTGTCGCGCTACAAAGCGAAAGTTCACCATTATATTTACCGCATGACGGGAAGCAGCGAAGACGCCGAGGACTTAACTCAGGAAGTCTTTGTGCGCCTGTACACGTCTCTGGGGTCCTTTCGCGGCCAGTCCAGCCTGAATACGTGGCTGTTCCGCATTGCGGGCAACCTGTGTATTGACCGCTTCCGGCGCAGCAAAGGCCGCGCCCCGGTCTATTCGCTGGATGAGCCGCTTGGCGAGGACGACGGTGGAAGGCGCGATGTGGCCGACCAGACCTGGGAGCCGCACCGGCTTCTGGAAAACGGCGAAATGGCCGCTCAAATCCAAGCGGCCCTCGGGCGGCTGCCGGAAAAGCTGCGAACCGCCCTCATCTTGCACGATTTAGAGGGCCTGCCCTATGAGGAAATTGCCCAGATTGCAGGCTGCCCGCTCGGGACCGTCAAGTCTCGCCTGTTCAATGCCCGAATGCAGATGCGCGGCCTGCTCGCGCCCTATTTAAGTAGTTAGCTATGATTACCGACTGCCAGACAATTCAGCCGTTGCTTTCCGAGTTTCAGGACGACCATCTGGACGCCCAGACCGCCTGGAACGTGCAAACCCATGTCGCCGGGTGCCCCGCCTGCGCCCGAACTCAGCGCGAGCTGTCCCGGCTGCGCGATGCCCTGCGTGCCCTGCCCGCGCCGACCCTGTCGGCAGGCTTTAATGCCGCGCTGGCCGAGCGTCTGGCCCTGACCCGCCGCCCGACAGCCCTCTGCGGTGTCCCACTCTGGAAAGACCGCCTGACCGCGCTTTTTGTAAACCCGCCTGCCCGGCGTCTGCGGCCCGTGCTGGCCTTCGGCGTGGCGGGAGCCGCCGCGCTCGGCCTGTTTTTCCTGTCCGTGCCGACGCCGCTCGCGCCGGTCACGCCGGTCGCCGCCGCGCAGGCTGCCGCCGTGGACCATGCCTTTGTTGCCGAGTGCGTTGCCCAGCGCCGCCGCGAAGCCGCCGGAGAGCCGCTGGCCGACCTGTCCGCGCAAAATCTGGCCGGGCATCTGGACGCCGCCCCAGCAAACAGCATTCCGGCAGACAGCGCCCCGACGGATGCAGGGATGTTCTGAGATGAAAACTCTCTGGCTGCTTCTGCCTGCATCATTTCTGCTGACCCTGCCGCTTCAGGCCGGGCCGGCGCGGCGTGTCCTACGCCTCCCCAAGCGAAGTAGCGCCCCCTCCGACCCGGCGGCACAGGCTCTCTTAAAAAAAATGCTGCAAGCAGAGAATTCACTGGCGCTGTCCGGGGACCAAATTACAACCGTCACACGCGGCGACTTAGACCTGTCTTCCGAGCAGCAGGTGCAGCGTCAGGGCGCAAAGGCACTGCGGATCGACTACCTGCGCCCTGCCCGTTTGGCCGGGGAGCAAATTGTGGACAATGGCCGGTTCTACTCGCACTACATCCCGTCCAAAGACACGCTCGAACTCAGCCCCTCGCGCATCGGAACCCTGCGGGTGCGTGTACCGGAGATTGTCAAGCAAATCAAGCAGGGACGGCTTGTGGTGCGCTCACTCGGGGCGGATACCGTCGCCAGCCACGCCTGTACCGTGCTGGAAGTCACGACGCCCGGCCCGGTTCCCGCCGCCGCACGGCGATTCTGGATTGACCCCACTAATGGCGCACAGCTTCGGATTGATCAGTACGACCCGGACGGCAAGCTGCGGTCTTCGTCCTATTACGCGCAAGTCAATTACGCCCCGGCGTTCAGCAAAAAAACGTTCCAGGTGCCCAAGACCGGCGGCAAAGTTGTTGCCACCGGGTTTGCCCCGGCGACGCTGACACTGGAGCAGGTGCAGACGCAGGCCGGATTTGCCATACCGACCCCGGCTTACCTGCCTTCGGGCTTTCGGTTCAGTGGCGGGGCGATTTCGGACAGCCGCAAAGGCCGCGTCGTGGAGCTGCGCTATGTCGGCGGCGGCGCGACCGCGCTGTCCCTGTTTGAGACCCCGGAGGGCCGCCCCGGTGGCCCGGCCCGCACCGAGCGCACCCGGCGCGGCGTTGTCGCCGGGCGTCAGGCGGGCATGAAATTAGTTTTGATTGGCAACTTGTCCGACGGCGAGCTGAAAAGAGTGCTGGACTCGGTGAAATAGGCTTCGGCCTACTCCTCCGTGCCCAGCACTTCCCCAACAGATACCCCCGCCGGAAATAGCGTGTTGCGGCGCTCTTCGGCGTACTCAAAGACCGCCGCCATCAACGCATCCCAGGCAAAATACACATCCGCCACATCTTCCCAGTCCGCCAGCACCAGCCCACGTGACTCGGAGCTTTCGGGAATTGCCTCAAATCCCCAGGCTTCGGCCACAAACACCGGACACCAGCGCCCCGCTTTGCCGCCGCCGCGTGGGGTCAGCTCGTAGCAGCCGATGAGCCGCCGGTGCTGCGGGTGCAGCCGCGCCCCGGTTTCCTCCCATGACTCCCGCTCCGCCGCCGCATCCAGCGTTTCCCCCGGCTCGATTTTGCCCGACGGGATGCACAGCCCGCGCCCTTCAATATCGGCAAGAGCCACTTTGTCGCCGTAGAACACAAACATCAGCACGGCCCACAGCTTCCCCTCGCTTTCGGGGGGAAGCTGCTCACCTGCATAAAATGTGGCGTCCGAGTCCCATTCGGCCCAGTAGACGGTGGGGAAATCCAATCGTGTGCTCTTTTCTGAGAGGAGGCCCCCCCGCCCCAATTCTGGGGAGCCGGATAATTAGGGAAGAACCAGAAAGAAGGGCAGGGGCAAGCCCTGCCCCTACGGGTATTGCTCTTTTCTTGCTCTGGCTCCCCAGGATTGGGGCGGGGGGCCTCTGCGCTAACCCGGCGTAATCTTCCAGAAGTCCTCGCCTACCATGTCCCAGGGAAGGCGGCGCTCATCCGGGTCGGCCAAATTGAACTGCTGGCTGACATAGTACAAAATCGTCGCCGGTGTCTGCCAGATGTTCGCGCCGCCATGCGCCACGCCGCGTGGGATATACAGCACCTGCGCCTTGCCGCTGCCCATCGTCAGGCGCATGGTCGCGCCCAGCGTCGGCGAGTCTTTTCGGCAGTCCACGAGGCCCACCAGAAGGCGGTCGGTAGGAGGCACGAACCAGACGTCTTCCTGATTGAAGTGCAGATGAAAAGCTTTAATCGCGCCCGGAAGGACCAGCGAGTACGATGACTGACGTACCTTGAACTCGGGGACGGCTTCCAGATGGCCGGTCTCGTCAAAGCGAACCAGCTCGGCGAACGAGCCGCCGTCATCGGTTAGCAGGCGCAGGTCAATCAGCTTGACGCCGTCGATTTTGACGCCGCCGCCGTAGCCCTGCGTGGTGATTTTGTCGGCATACTCCGCCCCAAAATCGGCGGGAGACAGTGGCTTCAGCATTCGTTCCTCCTGTTCGCACGTTAGCCAACACCGAGAAGCTCCACATCAAACAGCAGCGTGGCATTCGGGGGAACCGCCCCGCCCGCGCCCGCCGCGCCGTATCCCAGATGCGGCGGGATGGTCAGTTTGCGCTTGCCGCCGACCTTCATGGTCATCACGCCCTCGTCCCAGCCTTTGATAACCCGCCCCTGCCCGATAGGGAACACGAAGGGCTGATTGCGGTCCCGCGAGGAGTCGAACTTGCGTCCATCGGGGAACGTGCCGGTGTAATGCACGGTTACTTTCTGCCCCGTCGCGGGGCTGTCCCCGTCGCCGACCACTTCATCCACATATTCCAGCCCCGAGGCTGTCTTGATTGGTTCTGCCATTTGGTGTCTCCTGTTATGTCTTTTTGCGCTGCGCTGAAAGTATACCCGACGAAAGCAACCGGGAGGCCACAGAAAAGGCCACGGGTTGAAACCCGTGGCTCCACTGCGTCAGCCTCACGCCATTGATACACTTTTGCCATTGACACGCTTTCGCTGCGTGTGCTATGATTTGCCATGCCCCCGACCGCCCCCCCTGACCCCGACACGCCCCGTTCCCTGCCCCGCCGCCCCGTGCCACGCCCGGCGCAAAGCCGCGCTTCGCGCCCACGCTTTCAGATTTTGGATGGTTTCTGGGCGCTCGGGCTGGCCGGGCTGGCACTGGCCCATCTGGCCTGGCGAGGAGATATACACGCGCCCCACACTGGCGCGGCGCTGGCGGCGGCGCTAACTGTAGCCGCGCTGTACGGGCTGGGCTGGCGGGCGCGGGACCGAGCGGCGGGAGTGACGGCGGCGGGGCTGGCGGCGGCGAGCGGGCCGTTCCTGCACGCCATGGCTTTGTCCGGGCAGTCTGCCCCGGTGACACTGCTGCTGACAGCGGTTCTGCTCGCGTTTGTCTGGGGGTCATCGCTGGCCGCCCTCGGCCTGTGCGCTCTGGCCGCGCTGCTTCGGCCCGACACGGCACTGCTCGGCCTGCTGCTGCTGGGATTGTCGCTGGCACAGCACCGGCGGCGGGCGCTCTACGGCGCGGCGGTGTTCGGTGTGCCGCTGCTCGCGGTCTGGTCCGGGCGCATTGCGCTGGGACACGGCTCCCTGCCGCTGCCAACGGTGCAAGTTAGCCCGGTCATCCTGGACTGGCTCCTGACACCAGCCTCCCTGCTGCTGCTGGGAATGCTGCTGCCGCTGGCTGGGGAAATGAGTGAGCCGACACGCCGCGCCCGCTGGCTGCCCGTGCTGCTCTGGCTTGGCCTGTACGGGCTGGCTGCCTCGGTACTTCGTGCGACGACGGCCACGGGAATGCTTCTGCCGCTGGCTCCCGCGCTGTTTGCGCTGGTGGGCGGCGGCTTGTCCCGCCTGCTGCCGACGCTGGCCGGGGAGTTTCCAGGCCCCGGCCCGCGCTACGTGCTGGCGGTTCTGGCCGTGATTGGCCTGATTAGCCTGCACGCACGCTTAGAAGTGCTTAGTACGTCAGCAGGGCCTGAATGGGGGTCTTCCCCAGCACAGACCGCCCTCCCAGTGCCTCCAGCTCAATCAAAACGCTGATCCCCGCCACCGTGCCGCCAAGCGCCGCCACCAGCGAGGCCGCCGCACGGGTCGTGCCGCCGGTTGCGAGCAAATCATCCACAATCACCACGCGCCGCCCCGAAAGCGCGGCGTCGCGCTGCACTTCCAGAATGGCCGTGCCATACTCTAAAACGTATTCTTCCTGCACCGTCTCGCCCGGCAGCTTGCCGACCTTGCGGATAGGCACAAACGGCATACCCAGAGACAGCGCGACCGGAGCGCCGAACAGGAAGCCCCGCGATTCAATACCCGCAATCGCTTCCACCCCCCACTCCCGTGCCGACGCGGCCATATGGTCGATAATCTCTCGAAAAGCCTCCGGGTCGGCCAGTGCCGGAGCGATGTCACGAAACAAAATCCCGGATTTCGGAAAATCCGGGATGGCACGTATCAGGGCAGTGGCACGCAGGGTCTTGTCAGTTTTGTTCATGGTAGGTTGTGCCAGTGGCAACCAAACACTGGCAGGCTGTCAAACCCTCCCTGTTCGTGTCCCACAAGAGCAAGAGCGTTGGGATAGGGAGGGAGGATTTTAGGCACTCGCCTGAAACAGGTGTCTTTTTCCCACTTAGAGGCGTTTCGCAAAGACTGCTCGGTCACATTTGTGTACAGGCAGTGATCATGAACCGTTTGAGCCGGATTGCCTCCCATATTGTGGCCTCCAAACCCGTAGTATTTGACCGTGTGTGCCTGCCTATCGTAAAGCGCGGTGTACTGACTGCTAAGGCTCCCTACGATGTAATCCCAGGTGACACGAACCTGTTTGGCGTTTGGATTGCGGGCAGCCGCATCAGAAAGCGCCCAGAAAGGCTGATCCCCGCCATCCACCATGTTACCAATGTCAATCGACACAGCCTCGCTTTGCTTGTCCGCACACTGAGCAGGACACAGGCAGGGATAAAGGCCCAATACCGCACAGATCGCTAGGCATAGGACGGGGCTGTTAGTAGCCGCCATAGAACATTCCATCGCCGCTTGGCCCGAAGTAGCCGTAACCGGGCGCATTGTAGCCGGGGACAGCAGGGTCTACTCCTGCGCCGGGGGTGTAGACATAACCAGGGTAAGCCGTGCCGCCGTCCGGGGCCGCATAGCCAAAGTTGTTGTATTGCCCGTAGCCGCCGCCGTAGGGATTGAAGCCGTCGCCGAACGGGCTGTAGCCGTAGGGCGAAAAGCCGTTAATAGGATACGACGCTGTGCCGGGAACAGCGGTGACATCCGGCCCTGTCGGCAGGGGAGCCGTGCCGGGCGCAGACGGAAGGATCGTGGCCGCCGGGGCGACCGGCGGGTTGCGGAACGTGATCAGCGGCAGGGCGGTAATCGGCTGTCCGCCGGTCGTGCTGCCCACCACACTGCCCTGCAAGCGGGCCGGGCCTTCGCCGGGCTTGAACAGGCCGTAATAAGCTTTCCAGACCGTTCCGGTCTGCTTGGCGATCAGGGCCGCCGCCTTGCTCACGGTCATCTGCCGCGTGGGAAACGTCACATCGCCGGTAATCGCATCGCTGATCTGCGCGTCCGCGCCGTCCACCCCGGCCACTAGCTTGATGGCGTCACGGGCGGAGGTCTTCAGCGCGGGAAACACCACCGGAGCATCGGTGTCCACCGCTACCTCGGGCACAGAGGCCCCGGCATTCACTTTGCTGACGACAAAGACTTTCTGAAAGTCCATACCCAGTGAGTTCGCCAGATCGTTGACCGCCTGCACCCGCCCGGCGGGCGTGTCCGGGTTCTCGGCAGACAGTGTCACCAGCCGGCCCGCCACCGGCCCGCGATAGACCACGGAGATGCCGTACCGCTTGCTCATTTGCGCCGCAGCATTCGCGGCGGACACATTGGTTAAATTAAGCGTATCAGCCTGAACCCCCGCCGCCAGCAGGGCCACGCCGAGGGAAGCAAGCGCAATTTTGGAAAAGGTGCGTACAGAAGCCATTGGTTTCACCTCAAAAGTAAGTTTAATTGTTTGCTTTTGTTGTGCCCGCCCCCGCGCCGAAGCAAACGTACCGAACCAAAAATCTCACCCCGCCGCCGCGACAATCGCGGCGAAGTCTGCCGCTTTCAAGCTTGCCCCGCCAATCAGCCCGCCGTCGATGTTGGGCCGGGACAGCAGATCGGCGGCGTTGTCCGGCTTCATCGAGCCGCCGTACTGTACGCGCACCACGCCCGACGCTTCCGCGCCCAGCGCCTCGCCGACGGCGGCGCGGACGATACCGCACACGCGGTCCGCTTCGTCGGGGGCACACGTTTCGCCCGTGCCTATCGCCCAGACCGGCTCATAGGCAAAGACCAGATTCGCCGCCGCGCCCGCGTCCACGCCTTCCAGTGCCGCCACGACCTGATGCCGCACCACGACGTCCGTATGCTCGTTCTGCCGCTCAGTCAGGGTCTCCCCAACGCACACAATCGGGGTCAGCCCGGCGGCCAGCACAGCCTTCGTTTTGACATTCACGGCGGTGTCGGTCTCGGCCAGCGTGTTGACCAAATCAGGCGTCATGTCCGCCTCAGTCACGCCAAACCGCCCGCGTGTCTCCGAATGCCCCAGAATGACATAGGCCACGCCCACATCTTGCAGCATCGGCAGGGACACCTGCGACGTGTACGCCCCGCTCGCTTTCCAGAACGCATCCTGCGCCCCCAGCCCGATGCCGCTCCCGCTCAGGGCCTCATTGACCGAATACAGCGCCGTATAGGGCGGGCAGACCACCACATCCACGCCAGTCGACCCCGCCACCAGCGGCTTCAGTTCGTCGACCAAGGCAATGCCCTCGCCCACGGTCTTGTTCATCTTCCAGTTTCCGGCAATAATCGGTTTACGCATATTTCTCTCCCAGGTTTAATTTGTTCTCGTTATCTTTCGGTAGGTACTTTACCCGTCTGCGTTTCTGCTTTGTCCCGTTTCCGTATTTGATCTGACAAAGCCAATAAATTGTCAGAAATATGGCAGAGGCGGCCCCCACTTCAGAACCATTAGTTCCCAAAAATTTGGCAAAGCCTAGAATTGCGTGTGAAGGAAGGGTAGGTCCCGCGACACGAAACAAAAGACCTACATAGCCGTAGTAGACGATAGGCATCGTCAGGGTGGTGTCAGATTTCAGCAGCAGATGCACCACAATCGGCAGCCACAGAAGCGCCAGCAGCGGCCAGTAACTTAGAAAAGTCAGTACGGTAGTAGGAAGCGCGGGAAGCGGATGAATCGCAGCAAAATACATGGAGGCAAAAATCAGCGCCGATGCCATCAATCCCGCCAGCCACAGCCAGAGCCGGTCTTTCAGTTTGTTCCAGTCAGGCATCAAAGTTACCCTCCCAAAGAACGCATCAGCGGCAGCAAATCCGCCACGCGCACCGGCGCGTTCGGCGCAGACAGCGGGGCGACGGCTTCCTCGTCGCCGTAAATTATCAAACTACGGTACGTGCCGATTTCCGGCTGACGGCGCACTTCGAGCGTCCGGGCGTTCACGTTGAGCAGCCAGTAGTCCGGCACATTTTCAGCGGCATACAGCCGGGCTTTCGTCCCCCGGTCGTAGCGCAAAGTTGCATCAGAGATTTCCACAATCAGCAGGGTGTCCGAAGCGGCAGGGGCGTCGGCGTAGTCATCCGACTGTCCGGCCAGCACTGCGATGTCCGGCTCCGGTTCCGCGCCATCGTTGAGCCGCACCGGCATCTGCTGCTCCACAGCGAACCCGTCTCCAAACACACTCGCCAAAGTTTTTGCCGTCTTGGTCAGCGCGATGCTGTGCGGCCTGTTCATCGGACTCATGCGCTTGATAATCCTTCCGTAGATTAGCTCTGTGCGCTCCTCGGGACCCAGAATGCCATGTTCAGCAAGCGCGTAATACTCGACCCGGTTCAGAAGGCGTGGCAGGCCAAGCTCACGCCCGACAAGCTGTCCGCCTGCCAGTGCCAGCCGCTCGTCCGAACCCAACAGCCCCGCCGAAGTCATACGGCGGAACTCGTCCGGCGTCCAGCGACGCACGGCCAGCCCGGAAGAAGGCGGCAGATCATCCAAGAACGCAGGCGGTGCGGGCCGTTCCGTGAGCCGTGTCATTGCCGCGCCTCCACGCCCCGGTAGCAATAAAATAGCCCAATGGCGATGAGAACCCAGTGCATGAAACTGAGGCTTTTCATCGCCGCCGGGAACACGTCAAAGACAGTCAGCCCCACCCGAAGATGATGGGTCGCGGCCACTTTATTGAGAAGGTCCTGAGCATAAATAAGGTGGCTCACACCCAGCGAAGCCACCATCACGCCAACGGCAATCAGGCCCAAATCCGACCCGCCGCGCCCCATAACCCGGTGCAGGCCCCACCCAATGCCGTAGCCCAGCACGACATACAGCAGGGCCAGGCTGTAACCGCTGAAGACCAGTATCTTTTCAATGGCGATGGCCCCGGCAATGCCTATTACCAGGCTTAGACCAATGCCCATCAAGAGCGCCTTCCCCCCGGCTCCCGCGTCAGGAACTGCCATCGCCGCCGTCTGCGGGGCATATCCCGGATAGGTTCCCTGCGGCGCGGCATAGGGCGGCGGCGGGGCGGACACCATCTGCTGCTCCACGCGGGCCTGCATTGCGGGCAGGCACCGCTTGCAGACAGGCCGCCCGGCGACGGCTTCCAGACAGTCTTTGCAGAACGCCATCCCACACTGAACGCAGGAGGCCGACGACGACACGGACGGATGATTGTAACACGGGCTGACCATTGGAGTTCTCCTTAACGATGAGGTCTTGCAGTAAAAGCTGCCGAGGAGTTGAAAACTCCTCGTCCTGCTCCTCGCCCTATCCCTGCCGGAACAATGTCTGGTCGCGGCGGCGGCCCACGGAAACGGTGGTAATCGGGACGCCGACGTGCGCCTCGACGGCTTCCACATAGCGCCGAGCATTATCCGGCAGCTTGGCGTAGTCGCGGATTTCGCTCACGTCCTCAGCCCAGCCGGGGAACGTTTGGTAGACCGGCTCGCAGCGGCTCAGGCGGCTCTGGTCACTCGGGAAGTCCTCAATCTGCTGGCCGTCCAGAATGTACGCCGTCGCCATCTTGACTTCATCAAAGCCGGTCAAAACGTCCATGTGGCCCAAATACAGGTCGGTCAGGCCGTTCACCAGCGACGAATAGCGCAGGGCAACGCCGTCCAGCCAGCCGCACCGGCGCGGGCGGCCTGTGGTCGTGCCAAACTCTGCGCCCCGGACGCGGATCAAATCGCCCAGCGCGTTGATCTGCTCGGTGGGGAAGGCCCCCGCGCCGACGCGGGTGGTGTACGATTTGGTGACGGCGATAATCTGGTCAATCTGCGTTGGTCCCAGCCCCGTGCCGATGCACGCGCCGCCCGCCGAGGGGTGCGACGACGTGACATAGGGGTACGTGCCGAGATCAATGTCTAGCAAAGTCGCCTGTGCGCCCTCAAACAACACTTTCTTGCCCGACCGGGCAGCATAGGCAACGCGCAGGGCGGTGTCGTCCACATAGGGCTTCAAAGCCTCGGCGTGCGGCGTCAAATCGTCGATAATCTTCTGCGCGGAGAGCGGTTCGACGCCGTACACTTTGGTCAGCAGCTCGTTCTTGAACTCCAGCGCCTCCGAAAGCCGCTCGGCGAACAGGGCCGGGTCCACAAAGTCGCGCATTCGAATACCGACCCGCGCCGCTTTGTCCTGATACGCCGGGCCGATGCCGCGCCCGGTTGTGCCCAGCGCCCGCTTGCCCTTGCGCTTTTCTTCCAGCTCGTCGAGCAGCGTGTGATACGGCAGCACGACATGGGCATTGCCGCTGATTTTCAGGTTGTCGCAGGCGATCCCCCGGCCCTTCAAATGGGTCAGCTCGCCCACGAACGAAGCCGGGTCCAGCACGACGCCGTCAGCCACCACGCAGAGCGTGTCCGGGTGCAGAATGCCCGCCGGAACCAGGTGCAGCTTGTATTCTTCCTCAGTCCCATCGTCGTTCGGGACTACCACGGTATGCCCCGCATTGGAGCCGCCGCCCCAGCGCACGACGACATCTTTATCATGGGCCAGAAAGTCAATCAGCTTGCCCTTGCTTTCATCGCCCCACATCGCTCCGACGACCACGGTATTTGCCATAACTAAAAGTCCTTTAGCCCGGCAGCCTTATGTCGCCGCCGAACGCCGGATTATAGCACCGGCGGCAGTCTAAAGTCAACGCGGGCAGCGCGGGCAGAGTCCATTTAACGCTACTTTAACGGTAGCCGTGTACAGTGAAGGCACAGACATTCTCTTCTTGCCCGACCCGAAAGGATTTATGGAAATGACCCACTTCTCCCAATTTACTGTGCGTGGACAGCGCACCAGCCTTCTTGCCCTGACCGCCCTCGCCGTGCTTGGGGTGTCCGCCCCTGCCGCACAGGCGCAGGATGCGTACTCGCAGGCGGTTCTCGCCGCCAATCCCCTCGCCTATTTTCAGCTTGGCAGCGTCAACCAGCCCAGCGCCGTCAATGGCTTTACCACCACGTTCAACGGCTCGGCCAGCGTCACCGCCCCCGGCGGCGGCGCTCCCATTGCCAGCAACCCCGGCAATGCTGGTGCGTCATTTAACGGTACGCCAAACCCTAACGGCTTCGGCTCCGGCCCCAGCATTACGACCAGTCTTGGCAGCGCCAATGCGACCGGGGCAAGTACCCTTCTGGGCTGGTTCAGTCTTGCCCAGACGCCCGGAACCGCCGGAACAAGTGGTACTTACTACATCGCAGGCCGCTCTCAATTCGGTAACGACTTGGACCTGCAAATCCAGGGCGACAACCGACTGCATTTCTTCGCCAACGGGGGCGGAGAAGTCAACGCCGCGCTTCCCGCGTTTGCGTTCAACAAATATTACTTCTTTGCCGCCTCCGAAGACCCGCTCACGCAGGTTTCCAGTCTGTATATCAACGGCGCACTCGCGGCGACCAGCACCGGCGATGTCAGCCGCTCGCTCCACACCAGCGCGTTCACCATCGGGGACAGCTCCGTGTTCAACCCGCGCAATTTTGACGGCAGCATTGATGATGTGGCGTTCTACGATTATGCCCTGACCTCCGACCAAGTGAAAGGCATCTATGCCTCTGCCAACACGCCTGGCGCTACCCCGCCCGTCCCCGAAGCCTCCACCACGGTTTCGCTCGGCCTGCTGCTGATGCTGGCCGGCATGGCCGCCGTCGTCCGCCGCAAGCGCGGGCCGAAGTACAGCGCTTAGGTTCCCCCTGGCAGACCCGGCACTTTCGGTGCCGGGTCTTTCTTGTTCCGGCAGGAAAGCGGCCCCGGCACGGCGAACAGACAGGCAGGAGAAACCCTGCCATGATGCCCCGCCGCTCATTCCTGCTCCTCGCCACCCTCTGCCTCACCGGCTGCCACCACGGCAAACCGTCTCCTGCCGTCAGTTCGTCGCTGACCGTTCCGCCGCTGCCCGGTTCCACTCACCCGGAGTATACAATCACTGACATCGGTGAGGGAATGCCAAGCGGAATTAACAACAGGGGGCAGGTTGTCGGTTTATCCCCAATAGGCAAAGCGCAGCCTGGTAAGCCCCCTCCGTATCACGGCTTTTTGTGGTCCAACGGCACACGGACCGAAATGCCAACATTGGGCGGCACGTATAGCAATGCAGAGAGCATTGATGATGCTGGCCGCATTCTGGGAACTGCCAGCGTACCGGGGCGCACCCGCACCGGCTTCCCCATAGACCACCTTTGCCTGTGGGATGGGCGGACGCTGACGGATTTGGAGGCGAACCCAAAATTTCGCGGCATACTCGCTCCGCACCTGATCCGATCCTCGGGCGCGATGTATGCCGTTTCCCCGCCGCAGTGCCCGGATGGGACACAGCATTTGTGGTTTTATCCGAACGGAATACGCCCCGGCCCACGCTTCGACCGTGGCCGAATTAGCCCCTCTTTTCTCAGGCCAAAGGCGATCAATGACAAGGGGACAGTCATCGGCCAGTGGGCTATCAAAGCAAAGCGGCACGGCAACGCAGCCGAGCAGGGGTTTATCTGGCATCTCGGAGACACACATTTCACCGGCCTCGGTACGCTCGGCGGACAGGAAAGTGAGGCAGTTGCAGTCACAAACTCAGATCAAGTTGTCGGTGATTCTCAGCCGCACGGAGAAATGGGGGCGTATCAGTATTCCCATGCGTTCTTGTGGAAAAACGGTAAAATGCGCGATCTTGGCACACTCCTTCACACAGATTATAGCCAAAGTCGCGCTTATGCTGTCAGCGGCAGCCTGATTGTCGGTTCTTCAAACGCGAAAGGCGATCCAAATAGCCACCCAGTTCTCTGGAGCCAGGATCAGATCAAAGACTTGTCGCTGCTTATCCCAAGAGGAACTAATTGGATCGCACTTGTAGATGCAATGCATATCAACAACCGGGGGCAAATCATAGGAGAAGGTCTTGTCACAGGTGATAACTATATCCACACCTACCTTTTGACACCTCTCAAAAACGGGAAGACTCTCTGAAGGGAGAATATACCATGTCAACTCAGCCAATGATGAACGCTGTGCGAATTCACGAGTTCGGCGGGCCGGAAGTTTTGAAGTACGAAGAAGCCCCCCGCCCGGAGCCGGGCGCGGGCGAAATTTTGCTGGAAGTCAAAGCCGTCGGCGTCAACCCCGTAGACTGGAAAATCCGCGAAGGCGAAATGGAAGACCAGATGAAGCATACTCTGCCGCTCATTCCCGGCATTGACGCGGCGGGCATTGTCGCCGCTGTGGGACCGGGCGTGACCGAGTTTGCGCCGGGCGATGAAGTGTTTGCCGCATTAGACATGGCCCGCGACGGCTCGTATGCTGAGTATGCCGTGGTCAAGACGCAGACGGTCGCCGCAAAGCCCGCCTCGGTGGACTTTGTCACCGCCGCCGCGCTGCCGGTGGCCGGTGTCACCGCCTGGCAGTGCCTCTTTGAGACCGCCCACTTGCAGGCGGGGCAGACGGTGCTGATCCACGGTGCGTCAGGCGGCGTCGGCACACTGGCCGTGCAGCTTGCCCATTGGAAAGGGGCGCGGGTGGTTGGGACGGCGTCGGCGCAGAACAAAGAGTTCTTGCAGAAGCTGGGTGCGGACGAAGTGATTGACTACCACGCGACGCGCTTTGAGGACGTGGTTTCAGGCGTAGACGTGGTTTTGGACACGCAGGGCGGCGACACGCAGGAGCGTTCGTGGGGCGTTCTCAAACCCGGCGGCAGTCTGGTCACCACCGTGCCGCCGCCGCCCAGCGACGCGGCCAAAGCCCACGGTGTCCGAGGCGAGTTCCTGTTTGCTCACCCGGACACGGCGGTACTGGCGCAACTCGCCGCGCTTGTCGCTTCCGGTGACCTCACGCCCATCATCGCCACCACCCTGCCGCTTGCGGAAGCCCGCCGGGCGCAGGAACTCAGCGCCACCGGCCACACACGCGGGAAAATCGTGCTGACGGTGTAAGCCCCTAATTATGGGGCCAAAGTAGGGGCGCGATTTATCGCGCCCTCTTCTTCTTACTTCGCCCGCGCCCGCACCGCCGCCGTGAGCTTGTGCCAGCGCGGGTTGAACCCGTCCTGCCGCATCTCGGCCCAGGTGCGGGGGAAATCCCAGCCCTGCCGCGTTTCGCGGTAAATCCCCACCATGCAGCCCGTCCGGTCCGCGCCGTGCTGACAATGCACATAGACCGGCTCGCCCGGCGCACGGTCCAGTGCGGCTAAGAATGTCTTCACCTGCGCCTGCGTCGGCGGCTCCGCGCCCATCGGCAGATTGATCCACTGAAAGCCCAGAGCGCGGGCCTCGGCCCCTTCTTTTTTGACCAGCTTCGGCGAAATCCGCAGGTCAATAATCGTGTGGACCCCCCTCGCTTTGAGCTGTTTCAGGCCCGCGTCGGTCGGCGCGGCCCCGCGCCAGATGCCAGGGGCGACCGGGTGAAAGTTCGGCAGAGCTTTGTTCTCCGCCAGCGCAGGCAGGGCCAGCAGGGAGAGGGAGAGGGCAAAGAGCCAGAGGCCCCCCCGCCCCAATTCTGGGGAGCCAGAGCCGAAGAGGAGCAGGCTATTCCTAATGATCCGGCTCCCCCAGAATTGGGGGCGGGGGGGGCCTCCCCTACAAATACGGGTTATCATCATGGCTGAGATACCCTTTCACGTAGTCCACCACGGCGTCTTCTAAAGACAGGAAGGGCACGTCGCAGCCCACAGCCCGCAGGCGGGTCAAATCGGCCTCGGTGTGGTACTGATACGCCGCCCGAATGTTCTCCGGCGTCGGGATATAGGTGATGTCCACGGGCTTATCCAAAGCCTTGAAGATGGCGGCGGCGAGGTCGTTGAACGTCCGCGCCTTCCCCACCCCCACGTTGTAAATGCCCGCCGCGTCAGGGTGGTCCAGGAACCACAGCACCGTGGCGCAGACGTCTTTGACATACACAAAGTCCCGCGCCTGCTCGCCGTCGGCGTAGCCCTCTTTGTGCGACTGAAACAGCTTGATTTGCCCCGTCTCGCGGATTTGCCCGAAAGCGTGCCAGGGGACCGACGCCATGCGCCCCTTGTGGTACTCGTTCGGCCCAAACACATTGAAGAAGCGCAGGCCCGCCGCGCCATTCCAGCCGTCCCGGAGCATCTCGGTGTCCGAAAGCCATTTGGAGAACGCATACGGGTTCTGCGGCAGCAGCTTCGGCGTCAGCGCGGCGTCATCCGAAAAGCCGAGCGTGCCGTCGCCGTAGACACTCGCGCTCGACGCATAGACAAACCGCACGCCCGCCGCCGCGCACCACCGGGCCAGCGTCCGGGTGTAGCGCACATTGCGGGCCATCAGCACATCCATATCGGGAAACGACGTGTCCGTGATCGCGCCGATATGCAAAATGCCGTCAATCCCCCCGCTTTTTTGGCCGTCATACGCCCCCGCCGTGAGGTCATGCGCGAACCGCTCCGGCGACACCACATCTAAAAACTGCTTGCCGCGCAGGTTCTTCCACTTCGGCCCCGTCTCGAACTCATCCACCACCAGCACGTCCCCGCGCCCGCGCTCGTTCAGCATCGCCACCAGCACGCTGCCGATAAAGCCCGCCCCGCCCGTCACCACCAGCATAAGCCCAATCCTCCGGCCCCCAGTATACCCCGCCGCCGCGCCCCGACGCAAAAACGCCTGGCCTCTCTGTGGAAAGGCCGGGCGCTTACTGCTTATTTTCGGGGCATCACTTGATACCCTTCTGCTCCTGCATGATCGCCGCCTGCGCGTCCAGCAGGGCCGTTACCCGTGGCAGGCTTAGCACGTTGACCGGGGCCTTTCACGCAAGCCTTCTGCGGCTACTGTGCCAGCCTTACCTTCGCCGCCGCCGTGACTTGTGCGTCGCCCATCTGGGCCGCTTTCTGATACGCTGCTTTTGCCACCGCACTGCTCCCGGCCCTCAACTGCACCTCGCCGAGATAGTAATTCGTCACCGGCGAGTTCGGGTACAGTCTCACTGCTTCCTGCATATGTGCGATAGCATCCTTGCTGCTGCCAAACCCGCTTTCTTGATGGGCGATGGCGACCTCGGCCAGCGCCTGCAACCGCTCCGGCGTGTACCGCACTTGGTCCGGCAGGGTAGGCTCGGGAGTTAGCTCCGGCAATAGCACCACGAGCGTCGGCTTGCCTCCATGGCTCTCGCTGTCCTGGTAGTCAAGCGAATAGGCAGCATGATTGTAAACGAGAAGGGCCTCAGCCTCCTGCCCCGCGCTGGCGAGCAGGATGGCGTACTCCATTAGCCTTCCCACGTTGCCCTCCCCAAACTCACTATCCGTTGAGGTGTTAGAATAGATCGCTTTGCGGTAGTAAGCTACCGCTTTGGTCTTGTCGCCCGTCGCCTGGCTGCACTTCGCTAGCCCATAAAGGGCAGCCTTGTTATCAGGCCACAGGCTCAGCGCCTGCGAATACTCCTGACCTGCCTCCCTCCACAGGAGGTGTCGGGCGCTGTCGCCGCCCTTCTTGGTGAGCGTCAGGCTAGTGACCTGGTTGAGCGTTTCTTCCTCATCAATGTCAGGCATGGAGGCGAGTGCGGTGGACTTCTTTGCCATTGAAGTCACCGAGGCTTGTTTCCCAGCCGTTGGGGCCTGGTTCGTCGGAGCAGCCCGGACCGTCCCCAAGCAGCACGTCAGAGCAGTGGCGGCGGCCGCTAGGCAGATCATTTTCCAGCAAATCATGGTGTGTCCCTCATCGTTCTCAAGTCGTGCAGGCGCGTCAGATGCCGTCATGGACGCAGAGATGCCTGGGTAGCACTGTTAGTTTTCGTCCAGCTTGGTGGGCTGTCGGCCGTAGTAATTGGTGGATTGGTCACCACGGAGCTAGGATCAACGGCCCATGACCCGCCAGTTTTTGTTATGGTTAGGTTCATACTCCAGGCCAGCTTTAGTAGAGGCACCCAAATACCACCAGTCGAGCCTGGCTTGTACATCAACCAAGTGCCGAACTTGTTCTGGGTGGTCGCGGTGTACCAGTCAGTGCCGCCCGTGTCGCCATCCACCGCAGGCGGGTTATAAGGCGAAGATGGCTTGTCCCCGGATGCACCTGTGCCACTTACGTCCCAATGGTAATTGGTGGTGCTACCCACGCCGAGACTCCCATCGGGGTTTACTGCATTCCCGAACGGATAAAGGAAACCGGTGTCAAGGCCCTCTGTCGGCAACACCCAACCGCCCTTGCCATCGGACACCTTCTCATAGTAAGTATTTGCATACAAGAGAGGCGTTCCAGGAGCCGGATTACGAGTCTCTTGACCACTTGGAGTTATCAACTGGACAAAACCTCCCATCCCACCGACGGAAGTGAAAGCAGTAGGCAAAGTGATTGTCACGGGTTTCCAAATCTCGTTCGCCCCATAGGACGAGGCGCTGACAAACGGCCCCGTAGTGTAGGCGTTCCAGCTCGCTGAAGGCTTCAAGAAGGCAACCGGTATAGATTTGGCGTTGACGGTGGCCGTCGTGCCGTCTGGAAACTTTAAGATGACAGCGCACTTGGCCGTCACGTTGTCCGCCACTTGGTCGTAGAAACTGACAGGGTTGACGGAAATGCCGTTGCCGCTCGTGTCCGTCCCCGTCAGGTCGGCGGCAGTCAAGGGGAAAAGCTGCTGTGGCGTACCGTCAGCAGCCGTGCCGTTGCCATCCCAATTTTTGATGGGGTTGGGAGATGTTCCACCGTCGAAGGACCAAGTATAACTCGTAATCTTAGTTCCCGCGGGCAGACCGTTCGGCGTGGACAACGTTGCCGTGATCTGCTGGCCGGTTAATGCCTGATTGGCGGGATTTTGTCCGGTGAGGCTGATGGTGATGGGGTAAGCGGTGATGCCGACGCCTGCGCTCGCCATGCCCGCAGGATTCGTCGCTTTCAGGGTCACCGGGAAGGACACGGACCCGGCACCGCCAGTGGACAAGTTCTCCACATGGATGCCCTGACTGCTGAGGTAGCCATCCGCGTTCACCGCCGTCGGATCGGCAAAGCCGTCATCCACTGCGGGTGTCGGCTGGTTGTTAGTCGTGTAAGCCCGGCTTGACAGAATAAATGGGATGCTGCTGGGTGGGGTGCCGGAGCCTGTCCAGGTAAAAACAGCCGTGATCGTGCCGCTGCAAACGAAGCGGTCTATGATGTCGGCAACGCAGTGGTATTCGTTCGGGCCGTTCGGACTCCAGCCGCCGCGCAAGCTGGGGTCGCCCCAGGGGGATCACTGGGTCGGGCTGACCTTTGTAGTTCGTGGGGTTGATGGACCCGCTGTGCTGGTAGGTGACGGTCCAGTCCGCTGAGGCGCGGCGCGGCGCGAGGAGGAGCGGGGCGAAGAAAAGAGGGGCGAGGAGCGTTAGCAGAGGTCGCCGGGATAGGCGGAGCGGTGAGTGCATGACGGTACTCCTAGTGGACAACAGCAGGCAGATCAAAAGACTGGCAAGCGGAAGCAACTAAAAGACGCCCAGCGTTCAGCGTCATGCCCTATTGTATCACAGCCTACGTGCAGTGTCAAGTGCTATTTTTGCAAGTTCGTGTCAGCAAAGTTGACCGGGCCACACAGAAACACTTGATGTCCGGAGCCGACGCGGGCGAGGATGACGGTGACTTCTTCGGGGCCGCGCAGTTTCAGGGATTTTCGGATTTCTTCTGGCTCCAGGGGAAAGCCGCGCTTTTTGATGATGACGCGGCCTGCATTGCGGGCCGTTAGCGCGGCTTGGAGGCGCTTGCGGTGGTACGGGAACTGCTCCCAGACTTCGTAGGCGGCGGCGTAGGGCGTGGGCAGAAGCGTGTCGCCGAGCAGGTAGGCGATGTGCGGGTCTACGGGCAGGGCGTCAATCTGACGGCCCAAAGTGCCGACGAGGTGGGCGCGGATGACGGCGGGGTCGGGTTCGTAGAGGTAGCGGCCCGATGCGGCCAGCGCGGTGTCGCCAGGGATGTCGGCAGGGCCGGTGAGGGTGGGGGGGCCGTCGGCAGACAGCAGAGTGGCCCGGAGGGCGTCGCCGGTTTGGGCCGCGCCGCGCCACAGGAGGGCTTCGCGGCACTCGCCGCCTTCGGACAGGAACTCCAGCTCGGCTCCGTAGCGGGCCGCGAGGGCGTGGTCAATGGCCGGGGACAGCTTGACGCCGACGGCGGACGCGGGCAAGGTGTCCAGCCACGACAGTGGCGGCGAATAGTCTTCGGGGTCGGAGACGCGGCGGCTGTTCTGCCGCCGGGCGGGGTCCAGCCAGACGGCGGTATCAGCGGATGGGGCAGGGAGGGTGAGCAGGTCGTCGACGTGGACAGTCAGCCGCTCGGAGACGCCCCAGACGGCGGCGTTTTCGGCGGCAAAGCGGGCGCGGACGGGGTCGCGCTCGGTCAGCGTCACCGTCAGCCCGGCGCGGGCAAAGGCCAGGGCATCGCCGCCGATACCGCCGCCTAAATCGGCTACGTGGGGCAATCCGGCGGCCTTAAGGCGAGCGGCGTGGTAGTCAGCGACGCGCATTCCCGACGCCTGCTCTAGTGCCTCACGGACAAAATACATTTGTGCCGAAAGCGGCCCGAACTTGGCCTGCCCGCGCTTTCGCAAATCGGCCATTTCCCACGCGGCGCTTGCCTGTTCGGACGTCGCGGACCGGCGGAGGTGGGTCAGGGCGGTGAGGGTGTCGGCACGGGCGGCGAGCAAGGCGTCGGCGTCCGTCAGCAGGGTGCGCCCGGCGGACGATAGCAGAAAGTCAGCGAGTTCTTCGGTCATTACCCCTCCCCGGCGCAAGCGCCGACCCTCCCCTGTCAGGGTGAGGGTTAAGATTATTCGGACCGAAACCCGTAGGGGCAGGGGTCACGACACCTTCAGCCGCTTCAGCAGCAGGGGCATCGTCACGCCCTGCACCACCACCGAGAACGCCACCACGGCGAACGCGGCCAGCACCACCCGGTCCCGGTCATGTCCCAGCGTTCCCGGCAGGCTCAGAGCCAGCGCCAGCGCCAGTGCGCCGCGCATCCCGCCCCAGAACAAAACGTGCTGCTGCGGCAGGGAAATTGCCAGCTTGGATTTAGCGAACGGCAGGCACAGCGAATACACCGCCACGGCCCGGCCCGCCAGCGTCAAGACCACAGCCAGCACCAGCGCCAGCCAGCCAAGCTGCGCGAATGACTTCCGGGCTGTGTCCAGGCCAATGAGAAGAAAAATGAGAGAGTTGGCGGCGAACGCGGCGAAGTCCCAGAAGGCCAGCACCACCTCCCGACCCCGTTCGGTCAGCGTCGCCTTGTCGCCGCTGCACCGCAGAATGCCCACATTGCCTATGACAAGGCCCGCCGTCACCGTTGCCAGCACGCCCGATGCCCCCCAGTGTTCGGCCAGCGAGAATGAGCCGAACGCCACCACGGCGGTCAGCGTCGTTTCCACCAGGTAGTCCGTCGTCCGCCAGGCCAGCAGCGTGCCCGCACCGCCGACAATCAGGCCCGTCAGAATGCCGCCGCCCGCCGTTTTGACTACCTGTAGCAACGCCGAGCCAGAGGTCACCGGCTCAGTGCCCAGCGCCACCGCCAGCGCAATCACAAACAGCACTGCCGCCACACCGTCATTGAACAGGCTTTCCGCCTCCACCAGCAGGCGTACCCTCCCATGCACGTTGCTTTCTTTGAACGTCGCAATCACCGAAACGGGGTCCGTCGCGGCAATCAGCACCCCCAGCAGCAGCGCAGCCCGCCAGGGCCAGTGGGCAAAATAAATCATGCCGCTCGTCACCACCGCCGCTGAAATTAACACGCCCACCGTAGACAGCAGCAGCAGCGGCAGCGCCTCCCGGCGCAGGTCACGCCAGGGAAGCTGGATCGCCGCCTCAAACAGCAGCGGCGGCAGGAACGCTTCCAAAATCAGATGCGGCGTAAGCTGCGCCCCTTCCCCCACATGAAGCAGCGTCAGCCCGATGCCGGTCAGCACCAGACCCACCGTGTACGGCAGCTTCAGCCGCCGGGCAGCCAGCGCGACCACCGCCGCGATCATCAGCAAAAGAATCGTTCGCTCTAAGGTTAATCCGATGTGCCTGTCCCCCTGCTTGAGTATGCCTCTAGTATACACGAGCTATGCAAGTCTGGTACAGTCCCAGGTATGACCTCAGAGCCAACAACATCAAAGCCCCCCACTCTGCCGCAGTCGTTCCCCGGACAGAGACTGCTGGACTTTCGCCGTGACCCGCTGGCGACTCTGCGCCGGGCGGCCACTTATGGCGATGTCGTGCGCCTGCCGCTTAGCCCCGCCCCCGTGTTTCTTGTCAATCACCCTGACTTGATCAAAGACATCTTTGTGACCCACACCCGGCAGTTCAAAAAAAGCCGAGGACTGGAAAAAGCAAAGCTGCTGCTGGGCGACGGCCTGCTCACCAGTGAAGGCACGGCCCATCTGGTCCGGCGGCGGCAGATACAGCCGGTCTTTCACCGGCAGCGGATTGAAGCCTATGCCCGGACCATGACCGACTGCGCCGAACACGCCTCGGCACGCTGGAAAGACGGCGAAACGCGGGACATGGCCCCGGAAATGATGCGGCTGACCCTGGATATTGTCGGGCAGACGCTGTTCGGCGCGGACATGGAAGCCGAGGCCGAGGACATCGGCGGCGCGATGGGCGAGGCCCTAACGCTGCTTCAGCTCCTTGTGCTGCCCTATACCGATTTTGTGGAACGGCTGCCCCTGCCCATCGTGCGCCGGTTTCGCCGGTCGCGTGCCCGGCTGGATGAGACCGTGTACCGGCTGATCGCCGAGCACCGTCAGGCGGGTGACCGAGGCGATCTGCTGTCCCTGCTGCTGGATGCACCCGACGAGGAAGACGGCACGCACATGAGCGACACTCAGGTGCGCGATGAAGTCATGACCCTGTTTCTGGCCGGGCATGAAACCACGGCCAATGCGCTGGCCTGGACATGGTATCTGCTGTCTCAGCACCCGGACGCGGAGACCCGGCTGCACACCGAGATAGACGCCGTGCTGGAAGACCGGTCCCCGACGCTGGACGATTTGCCGAAGCTCATCTATACGCGCAAGATTTTGTCCGAGTCTCTGCGGCTCTACCCGCCTGCCTGGGCCGTGGGCCGACGGGCACTCACGGACTGCGATGTCGGCGGCTTCCGCCTGCCTGCCGGGTCTATCGTGCTGCTCTCGCAGGCGGTGACGCACCGCGATCCGCGCTTTTGGCTGAACGCCGACCAGTTTGACCCAGATCGCTGGACTCTCGAAGCCGAGGCCACCCGGCCCAAGTTTGCCTTCTTCCCTTTCGGCGGCGGTCCGCGTGTCTGTATCGGCGAACATTTCACCTGGATGGAGCTGATTCTGGCGCTGGCAGCCCTGGCCCGCCGGTGGCGAATGCGCCTCGCGCCAGGGCAGGTCGTCGCCACTCAGCCGATTATCACCCTGCGCCCACGTTTCGGAATGCGGATGGTGTTGGAACAACGCACTCAAGGAACAAAATTAGAAGTGACAGCGTCCCAGACTTAAGACGCCGACACAAATCCACAGGAGAAACTCATGAACACGTTCAATAAGAAATCACAAATTACCCGCACCGCGCTGGCCGGACTGCTGATAACCAGCCTCACCCTCCCCGCATCGGCACAGGGTAATACCACCTACAACGGCACAAACAACAACGGCAATTCGAACTACAACCAGAACTATAACAATTCCAGCAGCGACACCTACAGCGGCATTGATGTCCCCTCCTCGCGGCGTCAAATCGCTGCCGGCACGGAAGTCAAAGTCAAGCTGCTGCAAGAGGTGACCTCGTCCACCGCACGGGTCGGCAACACAGTCCGTGCCGAAGTCGAAGGCAGCGACTCGAATGGCCTGCCCAATGGAACCATGTTCACAGGCCGCGTGACCGCCGTTCGTGCGGCGACACCCAAAGATGCGGGAACCCTGCGGATTCAGTTTGGACGCGGAACCGGAGTCGCCTCAGCCAGCCTTGCCGGGAAGTCCCAAAGCGCGGACAAGTCCAACTACACCAGCATCGGGGCCGGAGTGGGCGCTTTGGGCGGCTTCCTCCGCAAGCGCAAGCTCGGCGATGCCCTCGGCGGCGCACTTCTCGGCGGCGCGGCAGGCTACGGCGCGAACCAGCTCCAGAAGCACAATTCCACCGATGTCACCCTGAAGAAAGGTGACACCATGACCGTCAAGCTGGACCGCCCGGTGACCCTGCGAACCCAGGTGGTGCAGCCCTACTAAGCGGCTGAACGAGAAACGGCCCCTGCGAGAAGTCGCGGGGGCCGTTTCTGTTTGTATCTAGTCTGTTACTTACCGGGCGGCTCGTCCAGCACATAGACGCGCACAGGACGGACGCCCCAGACCCCCATGTTGCCATACCGCTGCATCCGCAGGTCCACATGATGCCCCTGAATGGCCCCGCCGATGTCGTCGGCAATCGCATGACCATAACCGGGTATCCATAGATGCGACCCGAGCGGGATCAAATCCGGGTCCACGGCAACCCCGTGTTCCGCCCGCCCATCACGCAGGGTCGATGTGTATCGCCCGCCCTCCATGCGCGTATTGATGGGCGTGTAGGCCGTCACCTTCATCCGAAAAAAACGCATAAACTGACCTTTTTGCGGCACAGCGTTGATGTTCGTATCCCAGCGCGGGTCAGCAGACGACGCTATCGGAGAAGTTGGCACGGCCTGATGTGCTGCCATAGCCGCGAGGGGAACGGGCAGGGCGGAGTGACGATAGACCACCACCGACAGCCCGACAAAGCACAGCAGCACGGCAATCGCAGCGTGGCCCTGCCCCCGGCGGCTCGGCGCACCAGGCGCGGCGGCATGAGAGGCCCCCGGCAGGCGCGGGCCGGGCGAGGATTTGACGACCGGCAGCTGATAAGAGGGAGATCGGGGAACAGCCATAAGAGTGGAAGTATGCCCTTTGCAGCCCGTCGGCAAACCTTCCGGGAACTTTCACCCCCTGCGAAACGCTTCTTCAGTCATCACTTTTCGGAAAGGCTCTCTGACTATGAAAACTCTCTCCGCGCTTCTCGTGCTTGCCCCGGCCCTCTTGATCGGCTCCGTGCAGGCCAAAAACATTTTGCAGAAGCACCCCACCGCTTCCGGCGTCGCGGCGGGCCTCGCCGCGCACCACATGGCAAAGAAATCGGCGGCCCACGGCGGCCATAGCCTCGCCGCCCGCCATCCCGTCGCCACGGGAGTCGTCGCCGGAGCCGCCGCCCATCACATACTTAAGAAGCATTAGACCTGCAATAAAGCAGCCCCCACGCCGATGGCGCGGGGGCTGTGTTTTGTTTGCCGGGCGACGGGCACACGGGGCTGAACCCCCGTGTCCTTCCCTGCCCCCTCTTAGATCAAATCTCCCAGCAAATCAATGGCGTCCTGAACGCCCGCCGCGAAGACTTCTAACACATGGTCAATCTGCTCGCGGGTAATAATCAGCGGCGGCTCAAAGCGGATGACTTTGGGGTTGTTTAGCGTGTAGGCGGCAATCACGCCCCGGTGAACCATCGTGCCAATGACCAGCTTGCCGATGTCGCTGTCGGTGAACTCGACGCCCAGAATCAGCCCCAGGCCCCGCGCATCGGCCAGGATGTTCGGGTATTTGGCCTGCACCCGCTTCAAGCCTTCCAAGAAATAAGCGCCGTGGACGGCGGCGCGGGCGGGCAGGTCCTCGTCATACGTGGCTTCCAGCGCGGCCAGTGCGGCGGCGCAGGCCAGTTCATTGCCGCCAAAGGTGGTGGTGTGGATAAACGGGTTTTCGCGGAACACCCGGTCCCAGATTTTCGCGCCTGCCAGCGTCGCGCCAATGGGCATCACACCCCCGCCAAGCGATTTCGCCAGCACCATGATGTCTGGGGCCACATTCCAATGGTTGATGGCAAACCATTTGCCCGTCCGCCCCAGCCCCGTCTGCACCTCGTCGATAATCAAGAGAACGCCGTGCTTATCGCAGATTTCGCGGACACGCGGGAAGTAATCGTCCGACGGGACATTGATGCCGCCCTCACCCTGCACCGGCTCTAAAATGACGGCGGCGGTCTTGTCCGTAATCGCGGCGTCGATGGCGTCAGCATCGTTGAAGGGCACAAACGATGCCCCCGGCAGCATCGGCTCAAACGGTTTGCGGTAGACGTCCCGGCCCGTCACCGACAGCGCCCCCATCGTCTTGCCGTGGTAGGCCCCGTGTGTGGACACGAAATCGGTTTTGCCCGTTGCCATCCGTGCAATCTTCAGCGCTGCCTCCGCCGCCTCAGCCCCCGAATTGGAGATAAACGAATACTGCAAGTCCCCCGGCGTGATCTCGGCCAGCTTCGCCGACAGGTCTGCCAGCGGCTTGTTCAGGAACGTCTTGGACGCCATCGGGATACGGTCAAGTTGGTCTTTGACCGCCTGCACCACTTTCGGATGCCGATGCCCCAGCGAAAAGATGCCGTAGCCGCCGAGGCAATCCAAATACGAATTGCCCTCCAAATCCGTCAGCATCACCCCTTCGACAGAGGCTTCGATATGATCAAACCCGCCCACTTTCAGCAGCGCGACCTGCGTGGGGTTGACAAACTTCTGGTACTTTTCAATCACATCCTGCGTCATTGCTTCGACCTGCGCGGGCGTGTATTCCATCTTTTCTGCCATCTTTTCCATAGGGGTACTTTAGCCGATGCGCGGGGGGATTGTCAAGGTGGTTTTCACCCGCGTTTGCCTGCTTCGGCACGGCGGGTAGAACGTGCATTATGAAACTCGCCTTATTTGAGACCACGCCTGCCGCCAAAAGTCGCCTTGTCTGGAATGAGGGCAAAGTGATGGTATTCCGTAAGCCCGCCGAAGACCGGCGTATGGGCCTATTGATGTCAATAGCTCTTATGGTTCAGCTTATTGTTTTTCCCTTGACTGGCGCGATCCTGACCGGAAAGCCTTTTTGGTGGGTGATAGCTGCTCTGGGAGCGGGTCTCACCTGTTATTTTTGCTTTGTTCTAAATTTTGCCGGCCCCGACGATATTCGTTTGGACGGCAATGAGGGCACTTATGAATGGACAACAGGCTAGTGGAAACCAGTCACGCGCCGAGGATCATTTAGGGACGTCAAAAGCATTGATTTAGGCGCTCAAAACCAAGTGTGGCTTACAATAGGCAAGGAGAGCGCCACGTTAAAAAACACAGTGTTGCTGAACAATTCCGGCACACGAGCGCAGGCTTTGGCACTGGCTGAGGCCGTGAGCCGGGAGTTCGGGTTTCCCATTGTGCCGTATCCGAAGTAACAGCCAGCGTTCAAGCGTCCCGCTTTTGTGCTAAACTGTCTCAGCAGGCTTGCCGATAACAAACAAATCGCAGAGAAAGCAACCACTATGGCACAGACACTTCCCGGCAAAAAGATCAGCACAGGCGGCGCACGGAAATACCGCCGCCCGCTTGACGCTGCCCAAACAAAAACCAGTACGGCCCCGGAGCAGGACAACTGGCTGGACCACAGCCCGGAAGCCCTTGCCGCTGTGCAGCGCGGCCTGGCCGAATCGGCAGCAGGGCGTGGAGTCAAGATGAGCTTTTTGAAGTTTGCCAACGCCGAGATTGACGACGATACCGACGAATAAATGCAGCGTGAACTGATATTACAGCAGCCCGCGCTGCACACTTTGGAGCGGCTGGCGGCGGAAGACGAAAAGAAGCTGCTGAAAGTGCAGCGGACACTGGGACGCATGGAGGCCAATATCCGCCACCCCGGACTGCAAACGCACGAGTACCACGGCCTGACCGGAGCCAATGGCGAAAAGGTCTGGGAAGCCTATGTGGAAAACAACACGCCCAGCGCCTACCGTATCTTCTGGCATTACGGCCCCGGCGACAAAGTCATCACCATTCTTGCGATTACGCCGCATCCATAGACAAGTGGGCCGAGAGATTGAACCTCTCGGCTGTCGCTGTATTTGCCTGCTTTGGCGCGTCGGGTAGAAGAAGGCAGTATTTGCGTTACGGGAGTGGTTTATGTCCTTTCAAAGCATTGTTATATTGGTTGCAGTCGGCGTTTGCATATTCTATATTATAGGAATGTGGGCATACATAAAACGGCAGCCGTCCAAAGTGCATGGGAGCTATCTGACACAGAGAGAAGAAAATGCGATGCTGTTCCGCAGGCCCATATCCCAGCGTCGTATAAATCTCGCAGTTTCCGGCTTGTTTCTTACACTGTTGTTTGTGACTCTTTCACTGGGGCTATGGATTTGAGGGCGTTGTTCCGAAGATAAGGGTATGATTGCCCTTTCCTGCCCCCATTGTACCAGCACCACCGTCATCAAGTTCGGTACCAACCGCTCCGGGACGCCTCGCTGCCGCTGTCACGACTGCAAACGCACCTTCACTCTTGCTCCCAGGAGCCGGGCCATGACAGCCGAGCGTGAGGCCCTCATTCTGGGCGCTTTGCGAGAGCGCATTTCCCAGCGCGGCATCGCCCGTGCGTTCAAGGTCGGACGCCAGACAGTGCGAGCCGTGCGAAAAAAGGGGCGGCCTACCTGAAAGAGCAGCCGTCATTGCCAGTGTCCGCAGGCGATGTGTCCGCAGGCGATGTGATCGAGTTCGACGAGCTATGCCTGCGCCAGTCGCCACCGCTCTGGCTGTGGGTCGGGGTCTGCCGACGCACCCGGCAGGTGCTGGGCCTTGGCAGGTGCTGGGCCTTGGCAGGTGCTGGGCCTTGGCAGGTGCTGGGCCTTGGCAGGTGCTGGGCCTTGGCAGGTGCTGGGCCTTGGCAGGTGCTGGGCCTTGGCAGGTGCTGGGCCTTGCGCTTGGCGACCGCACCGACGAGATGGTGGCACGGGCCTGGGCGCAGGTGCCAACGCACTACCAGAGCAGACCCGTCTTCACCGACCATTGGGGCGCTTATACACGTCTTCTGCCGTCAGGACAGCATTTCCCTTGCGACAAGGGCAGCGGCCTGACCAGCATTGTGGAAAGCCTGAGCACCAAGTGGCGTCAGCACCAATCGGGTCTGGTACGCCGCTCCTGCGGCGTCCACCCGAAGCGAGAAACCGACCCAAGCGAGAAACCGACATCCTGGAGCGCTTCTTGCTGCTGGTGGAGGAACACAACAGCCAGAGCGCACGGCACGAAAAGCGCCGTCAGAACGAGGATGCAACAACAACGCAGACAAATCCATAGCCTTCACTGGCGGCGGCGAATGGTTTGACCTGGAAGCAGCCCGCATTCTACTATCTGAGCGGTGACGGCATCGGCCTAGCACTGTTTTTTGTCTATTTGTCTGGCCCCAGAGACATCCGGCTGGATGCGAACCAGCACAGATACGAGCTGACAACCGGCTGGCCGTGGAAGCCAATAACACGCTTTGGTTCTTTTGGCGACATTCAAGACGTCTCCATAAGCCCCAGCAATACTGTGTCGCTCCAGATGAAAAAGCCCGGACCAATTTTTAAGGGCGTAGTTGTGAGCAGTTCCGGCACGCAGGCGGCGGCACAGACTTTGGCGGAGAACGTGAGCCGGGAGTTCGGGTTTCCCATCGTACCGTATCCGAAGTGAGGGCAAGAGCAAAGAAGGGCGCGATAAATCGCGCCCCTACATTTATCTGTCCTAATCCTTCCTTTAGGAAGGACCCTGCGAAGCAAGGAGGTAGGTCAGCCAAGCCGCCGCGTCAGCAGGGCCAAGACAGCGGCTTCTTCGGGCTGCAAATCATGCAGCGTGTCCGCCGCCGTCCGTTTGGCCGCGCTCCGGGACAACGCCTGACGAAGCGAACCGTCTAAATAGGAGTCCAACACGGCGGGGTGGACGTAGCATTTGCGGCAGATGGCCGGGGTGTTGCCGAGGCGGGAGGCGACGGTTTTGACGGCTGCCGTGATGTTGTGCTTCGCCTGCGTCTCGGTGCCGAAGGCTTCCATTTCCAACAAGGCGAGCGAAGCCAGCACGGTCCCGGCCCAGGTGCGGAAGTCTTTGACGGTGAACTCTTCCCCGGCGATTTCGTGCAGGTAGGCGTTGACGTCGGCGGAGTCCAGCGGGTGACGCGCCCCGTCGTCGCCGACATATTGGAAGATTTCGTGGCCGGGCAGGTCGCGCAGGCGGGAGACAATCGCGGCGAGTCGCTTGTCTTTCAGGTCAATTTGATGTTCCTTGCCGCTTTTGCCGACAAAGTGGAAGTGGATGGCCTGCCGGGAGACGTCCACGTGTTCGTTCTGCATGGTGGTCAGGCCGTAATGCGCGTTCTCGCGGGCGTACTGCGTGTTGCCGACACGGATGAGTGTGGTTTCTAAGAGGCGCACGACCGTAGCCAAGACCTTTTCGCGGGGCAGGCCGTGCTTGGCAAGGTCATGGTCGACGCGGGCGCGGATTTTTGGGAGAGCGTCACCAAAGGCCATCATGCGCTCGTATTTGTTCTCGTGGCGGGTCTCGCGCCAGTGCGGGTGGTAGCGGTACTGCTTGCGGCCTTTGGCGTCGTGGCCGGTGGCCTGCAAGTAGCCGTTGGCGTGGGGCGAAATCCAGACGTCGGTGTAGGCGGGCGGGATGCCGAGGGATTGGATACGCGCTTGCGTCGCTTCATCGGTAACGGGCGAACCGTCGGCAGCGGTGTAGTAGAAGCCCTGTGCGGCGGCGCCTTCGCGCCGGATGCCGGGTTTGGCATCGGTGACATAGCGCAGGTGGGCGGCCTTGATTTCCTGTTTGGTTTCGGCGGGCGCGGAACTATGCGCGGTGGCAGGTGTTGTATTCATAGGGATTGGGTTTTATACCCAAGAAAATAACCCGGTATTCGTGCCTTGACAGACTTTGTGAAAAATGCCACAATTAACCGTGAAGACCAAACTGTTAAAGATCAGCCAGAAGAAAGAATATACGATGCCCCCCATTTCCAAATCAGGGTTTGTTCTCGGCGCTCTGCTTGCCGCCGCTGCTGCCGCCGTCAAAATTGTTGTGCTGGATGAGCTGGACCGCCGCGCGGGCCGGACAGTTTCTTAATGGACACCTTGCCGCTGACAATTTGGGACCGTTCGCCGCGCGGTCTGCTGGAACTGCGCGGCGCAGACCGCGCCTCATTCTTGCAGGGCATGGTGTCTAACGACGTGTCGGCCCTCGCGCCGGGGCAGGCGTGTCATTCCGCGCTTTTGGACACGACCGGGCACGTTCTCGCCGACCTGCACGTTCACGCCTTCGCCGACGCGCTGATAGTCGAGACTGACCCGGCGTGCTTCGAGGTCCTGCACCAAACGCTATCGCGCTTTCTGATTATGGAAGACGTCACGCTCGTCGATGTGTCCCGAGACTGGGCCATTGTCACAGTGCAAGGCGATGGCGCGGACCTGCCCGGCACCAAGCGGCCTTCCTCGGCCCCCTTCCCCGCTGCCTTTGACCTGTGGCTGTCACCCGCAGAGAGCGGCGTAGCCCTCATCGCCGCTACGCAGATGGGCGCAATCACACTTACCGACGAAGAAGCCGAAACGCTGCGCGTCGAAGCGGGTAAGCCGAAGTGGGGCTATGAGCTTTCCCCGTCCGTCCTGCTGCCCGAGGCCGGGATGGACGACGCGGTTTCCTACACCAAAGGCTGCTATGTCGGGCAGGAAATTATCGCCCGCCTCCATGCCCGAGGCCAGGCCAATCGCGGCCTGCGCTTTGTGCTTCTCGCCGATGACGCCCCCGTTCCCCCGATTGGCGCAACGGTCCATGTTCCCGAAGATGGACTGGAGCCGGGCCGCGAAGTCGGGCGCGTCACCAGCGCCGTCGCCTCTCCCCGCCGGGGCGGTCAGGCATTAGCCCTCGCGTTCATCCGCAAGGAATACTTCGCGGACGGCACACCCGTCACCGTGCAGATCACCCAGCCCGGCGGCCTGCTGTTTGCCTACAACGCCGTGGTGCGCGAGATCGGGTAGGTTCCAAAACGACGCAGGAATTACCGCGCCCCGCCGCGAACTGCCCCGCATGGCAACCCCAACATTAGACACAACGCAATTAGACACAACACGATTTGAAGGCTGGGACAGCGTTCGGCTGTCCAACGGCGAGGCGGAACTCGTCGTCACCACGGCGGTCGGCCCGCGTATTATCCGCTACGGCTTTCTCGGCGGCCCAAACGCCTTCCATGTCATGCCCGGCGCGGGCGGGCAGTCCGGCGGCGATGAATGGCAGCCCTACGGTGGACACCGGCTGTGGGCCGCGCCCGAAGTCAAGCCGCGCACCTATTTTCCCGACACCGGCCCCTACGGCACTCCCGACTGGGACGGCAAAACGCTGAAGCTGGTCAGCCCGACCGAACACACAACGGGGCTGACCAAAGAAATGCACGTCATGCTTGCCCCCACCGGCCCCGCCGTGCGCGTAGACCACGTCGTTACCAACAGCGGCGTGTGGCCGGTGACGCTGGCCCCGTGGGCACTCAGCATTGTGGCGGGCGGCGGGCGCGTGGTACTTCCGCAGGAGCCGTTTGTCTCGCACGATGACGACCTGCTCCCCGCCCGGCCTCTCGTGCTGTGGAAGTTTACCGACATGGCCGACCCGCGCTGGCGCTGGGGCAAAAAGTACCTGACGCTGCGGCAGGACGACAGCATGGACTTTGCCCAGAAAGTCGGCCTGTACAACGCGCAGGGCTGGGGGGCGCACCTGACCGACACGCAGACGTTTATAGTTCAGATCACGCCCGCACCAGACAGCCCGGCCAATCTCGTGGATATGGGCAGCAATTTTGAGACGTTCACGAAGGCTGCGTTTCAGGAGCTGGAAACGCTCGGTCCCCTTGTTACGCTGGAGCCGGGCGCATCGGTGACGCACACCGAACACTGGTTTCTGGCAAAGACCGGCATGGTTGCCGACACCGACGATGCTCTCGATGCCGCGCTGCTTCCTGTGGTCGCGGAGGCCCGCACGCAGGCGAGGCAGCTTTAGGGTCGCGCCTCACCCCAATTCAGGGGAGCCAGAATGCGGGTGTAAAAACCCCCGGCAAAGAAGCACCCTTCGGGTGAGGAGAAAGAGGGCTGCATCTAGCTGGCCTCTCCTTGTCCGAAGGACACTTCCCTGATGGGGGTTTCTACACCCCCGGCATTCTGGCGAGTGAGACAGCAAAGGCCACAGCAGAACCCCAAAAAGCCCCCGGCACTGAGAGTGCCGAGGGCGTTTGTGCGGGTTGACTGTTCAGCGGGTGATCGGGGCGCTCTGGGTGCTGTTGACCACTACCGGCGGGGCGTCCGAGTGGGGCCGGGAGACGACGTAAAAGACGACCACGGCAGAAATCGCCAGAAGCAGCAGGATGACGGCGGTTCCCCAGTTGGCATGGGCCGTGCTGGTGTCGGCGGGCGGGGCGGTGTTGGTACTCATAAACAAAAGCCTCCTCGCAGGCAGTATACCCGATGCGAGGCTGTCACAGCACCCCAGCAGAATGGGCTGAAATCGTAAGCAAACAAACAATAAACAGAAATTGTGACCGCAAATTAATCATAAAGAGTGACAAAACAGCCCGTGCCGTGTATACTAAGACCGTTCTCTTTAGCTCCCAAAACTTTTCACAGCTATTGCTGGCTTCGAAGCCAGGCTTCCCGAGAAAGGACTTCGTATTATGATCGAGTCTCCTCAGACTGAGATTTCGGCGCACGAGCCGGATATCACCTCCCCGGATTACCTGCGTAATCCCGTCAGTCGGCGCACGTTTCTTGCCCGCATGACGGCGGCGGGCCTCGGCACAGCGGCAGTGGCCCTGCTCGCAGGCTGCGGCGGCGGCGGCAGCAGCAGCGGCGTCACTACCCCAAGCACGACCGGGCTGACCACCTTTGCCGACCAGGCTAACTTCCCCGGCATTCCCGGCGCTTCCGAGGACGTGGTTGTCCTGAACTATGCGCTGACCCTGGATACACTGGAAGCTGACCTGTATCGCCAGGCCCTGAACATCGCCGCTGGCCTGCCTGTCACCACCCCCCTGCCCGCGAACGGCGGCCTGAGCTACACGCAGGCAGTCGGCAACGGCGGCCTGAGCGCCGAGAACGCCGCCATTGGCTTCCTGTACCTGAAGCAGTATGCGGGCGTTGAAGCTGCCCACCGCGACTTCCTCCGCACCGCCATTGCCGCTACCGGGGCCACCCCCGTTCCCGCGAACGCCAAAGGCTACAACGCGGGCCTTGCCGCAGGCGCTGACCTCCAGACGATCCTGCAGCTCATTCGCACCGTCGAAGAAACCGGCGTCACCGCCTATCTCGGCGCGGCGGGCTTCCTGAAGTCCACGACGTTTGTGCAGATTGCTTCCAGCATCTATACCACCGAAGCGCGGCACTCGGCAGCCGTCAACTACGTCCTCGGCCTTCCCACCGGCCCCACCGGCGACGTCGGCGGCACACAGCCCAATCCGGGCGCGAAAGACGAGTTTGAGTACGCACAGACTCCCAAGCAGGTGCTGGCCGCCGTGCAGCCGTTCTTCGTCGTTTAATTACGGAAAGGTATTTTCTCATGCCATCGCGCATCACTCTTTATTACAACGCTGCCCCAGCGGGCGCTCCCACTCCTGTCCAAGTCCCCGGCACGACGCCGGACACCAAAATCCTGAACTTTGGCCTGGCTCTGGAGACCCTCGAAGCCGAACTGTACCGGCAGGCCCTCGCCCGCCTGACCGGCGGCGGCAAGGATTTCTACGGCAGCAATATCACGGGCCTGAACCTCTCCGGCGACGATGTGGACTACTACACCACCTTCGGCAAAGTGGAGAACGAACACCGGGACTTCCTGACCGGCGTCTTGGGCGGCAACTGGGTCACCACGGCCGGCGCTGGCTTTGACTTCGGCTTTGCCGACACCAACCTGCAAGGCGTCCCCCCGCTGACCCGCCTTCAGACCATACAGCTTGTCTATGCCGCCGAGCAGACCGGTGTGTCCGCTTACCTGGGCGGCATCATGCCTGGCGGCCTCGTTGCAGGCAGCAAGTATCTGGCGACTGCGGCGTCTATTCTCGGAACCGAAGCGCGGCACACCACCGCCGTTTCCATTCTGCTGAACGGCCCGATCTTCAATGAGACGCCCAAGCTGGCGACCGCACCCCTCGCCGGAGACAAAGGCGCGAGTGGCGGCAATGGCCTGGACACCCCGCTGCCCCCGGATGCCATCCTGAACACCGGCGGTCTGGTCGCGGCGGACACGACAGTCGCGGGCGATGGCAAGATCAACCCGATCTCCGGCGCAAAGGGCTTTGTGTTCCTCTAAACTGTAGCCTTCAGCTTCAAGCCCCCAGCCCCCGTTTTTCGGGAGCCGGGGGCTTTTTTTGCGTCGAATCTACTCTGAAACGTATGTAAAGAAGTGTGTTTAGCACTAGTTTTTTTCGAGTATACTAATCTCCGATAGAACCTGCGTTCTTATCCCCAATTTCTCGCTTCCCCTAGAAAGAGTCCTGCACTATGACTGATGATTTTCTGCGCGACGCTGTGAGTCGGCGCACATTTCTGGCCCGCATGACGGCGGCGGGCCTCGGCACGGCGGCGGCGGCCCTGCTCGCAGGCTGCGGCGGCGGCGGCAGCAGCAGCGGCGTCACCACCCCAGGCACAAACGGCCTGACGACGTTTGCCGACCAGGCCAATTTCCCTGGCATCCCCGGACAGAACATCAACCTGGTGGTTCTGAACTATGCGCTGACCCTGGAAACGCTGGAAGCCGATTTATACCGGCAGGCGCTCAATGTCGCCGCTGGCAAAGATATCAACGCCCCCCTGCCCGCAAATAACGCTGCCGCATACACGCTGGCCGTCCCGACGGGCGGCCTGGATGCGACGCAGACGAAAGCGGGATTCGCCTACTTGCAGCAGTTCGCCTATGTGGAAACCGCCCACCGTGACTTCCTGCGGACCGCCATTCCCACCTTCGGCGGCACGCCCGTTCCGGCCAATGCCAAAGGCTACAGCGCGGCTTCGGCAGGGCTTGTTCCCGGTGCGGACCTGAAAACCATCCTGACCGTGATTTTGACCGCTGAGGAAACTGGCGTGCAGGCATACCTGGGTTCGGCGAGCTTCCTGACCGTCCCGGCACTGGTGGAGCAGGCATCCAGCATCTACTCCACAGAGTCCCGGCATTCAGCGGTGATTAACCTGTCTCTGGGGATCATTGATGCGGGTGCCACCGGCGCTCCCGGCCCTTCGGGCCGCTTTGGCGGCGTGCAGCCGCTCACGGTCCCGGCAGGCGACACCAATGTTCCCATTCTGCCTGGAACCGGTGAGTTCTCCAAGACGCCCAAGCAGGTTCTGGCTGCCATCCAGCCGTTCTTTGTTGCATAATTATTGAAAGGCACTTTTCCTATGGCCGCGACTCCGACCACTCATGTTACGCTTTATTTTGATGCCGCCCCGGCGGGGGCACCGAACCCGGTGCAAATCCCCAATGCGTCCCCCAAGTTCTCGGTGGGCAGCAGCGATGTCAAAATCCTGACCTTTGCTCTGGCCGTTGAAACCATCGAAGCCGAGCGGTACCGCCAGACCATCGCCCGCCTGACCACTGGCGGCACGGATATGTTTGGCAACCCGATCAACGGCCTCGGCGTCAGCGCCGCCGAGATGGATGTGCAGCTTCTGACCGGCTTCTATGCCACCGAAGGCCAGCAGCGGGACTTCATCGCCTCGACGCTGTACGGCAGCCCTGCCGCCAACCCGTTCCTGGATAAAACGCAGTACCTATACGACTACGCCATCAACACCCTGGACCGCACGATGGCGACGATGGGCGTGTATGTGGCCGAAACCATCGGTGTCGGCGCATACCTCGGCGGCTCCGGCCTGCTGGCTGTCAAGTCGCCTTTCCTGGCCCCCTCCGCGTCGTTCCTCGGCGTCGAAGCCCGCCATGCAGCCTCGCTCGCTTACGCGCTGAACGCCCTCAGCGGCACGGCGACGATCCAGACCGCGCCTCTCAGCACGGATACGGGCGTCGGCGGAGCGCCCGGCGTAGACACCGCGCTGACGGCGGACCAGGTGCTGAACGCCGGCGGCAAAGTCGCGGCGGGCCTCATCCCGGCAAAGGGCGGCATGACGCCCGCCATTTCCGGCCCGACCGGCTTCGTGTACCGGCCTTCGTAGGCAGGACGCGCCTACTCAAGCGCCGGGGGCTTCACCGCCCCCGGCGCTTTTTATGTTTAGCTAACCCCCATTTGCCTGCATAATAACTTGAGACTAGAAAGAGAGCCTGTACGATGTCTGAACAACTTGCCCACACTTTTATTGATGCTCTGCACATGCTGGAAGAGACTAAAGACGCCGGGGCGCTGGCCGCCCTGTACACCGAAGATGCCAAAGTCGGCAACCTTCTGGCCCCCGACCACTTTGCGGGTACGGATGGCGCGCAAAAGTTCTGGACCGAGTATCGCGGGACGTTTGAGACCGCCCGCTCCACCTTCCGCAATGTGTTCGCCACCGACGCCGGGGCGGCTTTGGAATGGACCACGACCGGAACCGGCTTTGAGGGCGGCGACTTTGAGTATTCCGGCGTGACGCTGCTGGAATTTGACGGCGGCAAAGTCAGTCGCTCGTCGGCCTATTTTGACCCGAAGGCGCTGGGAAGCCAAATCAAGCCGCCCCATGACTGACCACAATGACTGACCAAAACGACTGACCACAATGACCGAACATGATGAGATGTTGCTGCTGCGTGCCCTGCTCCGCGCCTCCGACTATGGCGTGCTGCTGACGGATGCCGCCCGGCGGGACCGGGTGGGCAACCGACGTTTTTGCGAGATGTTCGGACTGGACAGTGTGGACACCCTTGCCGCACGGCCTACCTTTGTCCGCACCGAGCTTGCCCCACGCCTGAAGGACCCGCAGGGGTTTATTCAGGTGCTGGACGCGGCCTATGCCGATCCCACCTGCGTCATGGAAGATGAGGTCGAGATTATCGTGCCGCGCACCCGCAAGCTGCGCCGCTACACGGCCCCGGTTCACGATGACAGCGGCGCAATTATCGGACGACTGTGGACATTTTTGGATGTGACCCGCGCCCGCAGCATGGAAGCCAGAATCCGCTCGCAGTCCGTGCAGCTTCGGGAACAGTCCAAGCAGCTTGCGTCCAGTTTGAAAACCGTCACAGGGCGGCTGGACAAAATGGAAACCACGCTGTCACAGACGCAGCAGCAGCTCTTTGAAACGGAAAAGCTGTCCGCTGTCGGCCTGCTGGCGGCGTCGGTTGCCCATGACATCCGCAACATTTTGACCCCGCTGACCATTGAGCTATCCCTGGCCGATCAGCCCGACGCCGCCGGGCGCGGCGAGGCATTATGTGCCATCCGGCAGCAGGTGGACAGCCTGGCCCTGCTGACACACCGCCTCCTGGCCCTGGCGAAGCCGGAGACGCACGAGCGCGTGCCGACGGATTTGGCCGCAATGGCCGCCCGGATACTTGCTCTGGTTGGCCCGCAGGCGGCACTAGAAAATGTCACGCTGGCCCGCCGCGCCGCCCCGGATATGCCCCCGGCGCGGGCGGATGCGGTGCAGATGGAGCAGGTGCTGGTTAATTTGGTGCTGAACGCGATTCAGGCCATGCGAGCCACGCAGGGCGGCCACATGACTCTGACGCTGGACCGGCACGCAGGCGGCGTTCGCCTGCGAGTTGCCGACACCGGGCCAGGCATCGCGCCTATCGCCCGCCGACGCTTGTTTGATCCCTTTTTCACGACGCGCCCCGATGGCGCAGGCCTCGGCCTGTTCTCCTGTCGGCGCATCATGGAAGCGCACGGCGGGACCATTACCGTCCGCGCCCGCCGAGGGGGCGGCACGCAGTTCACGCTCTGGCTGCCGGAGTAGGGCCGGAACAGGAAGGTTATGGCAGGGAAAATACTGATTGTAGAAGATGACCCGGCGATTGCGCGGGCGCTGGCGCGGCTGCTGGCACGGGCAGGCTACTTCACCCACGCCACGGCGACCGGGGAGGCCGCCGTCAGCCATCTGCGTGAGGAACCAGCCTATGACCTGGCTTTGCTGGATGTCGCCCTACCAGAGATGGATGGGTTTGCCTGCTGCCGCCGCCTGCGCGAAGGCGGCTGGCGTCAGCCGGTGCTAATGCTGACGGGCCGGAGCGCGGCGCTGGATAAAGTCGAGGGCCTTGCGGCGGGCGCGGACGATTACATCACTAAGCCCTTTGACCCTGGCGAGCTGCTGGCCCGTGTCGCCGCGCACCTGCGCCGCTCCCGCGAGTACAACCAGCCGGGCGAAGACGCGCAGGCGATTGACCTCGGGCCACGCCTGCGTCTGGACTTAAAGAGCCGCGATGCGCTGGTGCATGGCGAGCGGGCGCACCTGACCGACCGGGAGTACGAAGTCCTGCTGCTGCTCGCCCGTCAGCCGGGCACGGCACTGGACAAAACATGGCTGTTCCAGCAGGTGTGGGGTAATGCCCCCGAAGAGGGCATCAAGGCGCTGGCCGTGTATGTCCGCCGCCTGCGCCGCAAGATTGAAGACGACGAAGCCGCGCCTCGTTACATTCAAACGGTGCGCGGCTTCGGGTACAAGCTTGTGCCGGGGGAAGTTTAAATATAAATCTTAAATATAAATCTTGTAGGTCGGTACGCCCATAATCGGGCCGAGAATGGCCCACAGGGACCCCATCGTGTAGTCGCCTAGGATCAGCCCGAGGAAGAACGGGATTGCCAGACGGTACATCTTCGCCCCGCCGTAGCGGATAATCAAAAACTTCAAGGCCCAGCCAATCAGCACCGGCATCCAGAAGTATTCCATCGCATACGACAGGGCAAGCGCGTAGCCCGCCGGGTGGAACGGCCACCAGACAAACGACGTGCGAAGCAGCGACAGCGCGACGGTCAGGATAAAGCCCCCGGCGATAAAGAACAGCCCCGTACTGGCCGGAGCCACCGGTGTCGTCAGCCAGCCCGCCAGACGGTTGTAGCTTTCGCCGCCTACAAAGGCCTTGAAGCCAGTGGATTTCCCTTCGCCGCCATACGCATACAGCACATGGAGATTGGCCCAGTCCGTCGCAAACAGGCTGATAATGGCGGCCAATATCAAAACCCCGGAAATTGCTCCGATGCCCACACGCGGCTTGTGTTCCAGCATCTTGAAGGCTTCCAATTGGTTGGGCATGGGGTGGTTGCGGTAGCCCCGGTTGAACCAGTAAAGGACCGACATCACCGTCAAATCCTGTGCCCCCAGCGCCCGCGTCCCAAAGACCGTGATCAGGACCTGAATCGGGTTCACCCAGACAATCTCATGCGGCGAGCCAAGCTCCGCCCGAACGCGGGTAATCACAAAGCCCAGCAGGAACACAATCCCGAAGAAGGCAATCGCCACCCACGCGCTCATGCCGATTAAGCTGGAAAACAGCGCCAGCGCCCCAACGCCCGCCGCCAGCCCCAGCACCGCGAAGCGGTACCGCCGCGCCTCGGCGGGGTCATCGGACGACGCCCCTTCCCGGATCGCAATCCCCACCCGACGCCAGTAGCCGCGCCCGGCATAAAGCAGCATCACGCCCAGACCCACCCACGCGCCGGTGGCCTGTTCGCCGAAAAACGGGAACGCATTATGCTGGCCCGTGTCCCAGCCATAGGCGCTGCCCATGATTCGGAACACGCGGGCAAACAAATAAAAGAACCAGCAGGAAAACGACAGGTCCAGCGGCATAAAGTACGCCAGCCCAATGGCAAACGGATAGAACGACGACTGCGTGGACCCTATCGCATTCCAGGGCGGGGTCGTGAAATACTGCTGCAAGTTGTACAGCTTCACATTAAACTGCGGAATAGACGGGATCAGCTCATGCAGGCCATTGAGGAATGAAATCGAGAACGCCAGCCCGAACCCGATCCACATCCGGGGGTTCTGGAAAAAGGCTTTGCCCGCGTCGTCGCCCGTCATTGCCAGCGGAAGCTGCACAATCGGGAAGGTCAGCTTTTCGTTCTCAATCCACGCCCGGCGGATCAAGATCGTCAGGCACAGGTACATCCCTACCAGCGTCAGAAAAAACAGGCCCCACGAAAACAGCGGCACGATCCACGCCCGTAAATAGATCAATCCCTGCGGGCTATAGATGCTGATATTGCCCCGGTTCATCGCCGTCAGGGCGCTTTTGTCGGTAATCAGCAGCCAGTTGGGGAGGTACTGGAAAAACAGCTCCCGGTAGCGGTTCTCAGGCGTCGCGTGCCAGTAGGCATAGGTAATGGACCCGAACATATTCTGCATCGTGTCGTGCCCGCAGAACGTGCAGGAGACAACCAGCATGGCATACACCAGCAGCAGCTCTTCCTGCCGCAGCGGGGCAAGACGCGGGACAAACTTGCGCCAGGCAAAGTTCATCAGCACCAGCACAAACAGCATAAAAACCGGCGTGATAAACAGCGGCAGCGAGGTTCCGTCGAGCGTGTACCAGCGGATTTCCACCACCGTCGTCCAGAAGACGTTGATCGGGATGAGAATCAGCCCTAAAATCAGTGTCCGCCACAATGCCAGCGGCTTGACATCCTCCGCCGGTGCGGCCCCTTCTAAATCTGTCGGATTGGTTTCTGTCGTCGCCATACGTTTCCCCTGTTCGCCTGTTCGCTGTGTTATTCGCCGCCCGCTCTTCCAATTCCTTCTCCCACCGCCGCTCCCAGGCAGGATTTTCGTCGGTGAGAGTATAATCACTATCTAGAGGAGACCTCCACCATGCAATTCCGCCTCTGCACCCTGGGCTTATCCCTGCTGCTGTGCCTGCCTGTCCTCGCCGAAACGCCTAAACCCGCTCCCACGCCGCCTGCCGCCGCGCCGCCCGCCGCCTTTCACTGGCCAAAACTCACGCGGAACCACATCGCCCCGGCTGCCGCTCTGGTCGCCCTGCACTGGGACCTCCCGACTGCCACTCTTCCCGCTGGCGTTGAGCGCGTTTACGCCCTGCAAAGCAACCAGACTCTGCTTCTGCACGCCACTGACGCGGGCTTCGCTGAGGCCACACGGCTTGTGCAGACCATAGACCTGCCGCCCGCCGCCAAGCCTGCCGCCGTGCCGCAGGTGCGCCTTCAGGTGGACTTTGTCGGTGTCAGCACAGCAGATATGGACAATTTAGGTGTGACTTTTGAGCCGGTTCCGGCTGTGCCTGTGAGGGGGCAGCCTGTACCGCCGGTGACACGACTGAGGACGGCCACAGGCAACCTTGTATCCCAGCTTTATCAAACATTGACGCGGATGCATGGCTCTGTTGCTCCTACACCTACCGCCTTGACTGACGACAAAGCAACGGCGAAGTTTGCGGTCGATACGCAGGTTTCTTACTGCAGGGCCACGATAAATGGTTCACCACCTGCTAAGACGAAAGTGATGCGTCTCCAAACATCTTTGTCTGTCAGGCCGCGCATCAATGCCGACGGCTCGGTAACAGTGCAGCTTGTGACGCAAGCCGGGGATAGCATCACGCGGACAACTTCGAACGGGCAGGTGATGGTGCTGGCCGGGCTACCACTCAGCAAGGACAAGCTAACCGACGACCAGGAGCTATTGGTATTTGTGACGCCAACCGTTCTCGGCAGTGTCGTTGCCGAAACGGAGGCCAGGCCGGCTGCCACACCCAGTGTGGACACCGGGCAGCCGGACCCGCCGATGCCGGGCATCACCGACACGCCTGCCGAGGCGAAGCGGTTCGCCACCGTGGATGTCTACAACGCGGACATGGCAACGGTCGCTGCCATGCTGCAAAGGCAAATGGGAGTCCTCATCAGCCTGCGGGTGGGCGACAAGCCGTTCAGAGATGTGTCGGTGCATCTGGAACACGCCACAGCGTCACAGATTTTGCGGGCCGTTGCCCGAAGTGCGGGCGCGACGGTGACACGCGAACAAGGCGGCGGATTTGTCTTTGCCATACCCACCGATGCCACGGCGACTTCTCAAGCAGTCCCAGCGACTTACCACTGGCACACCATTGTTTTAGCGCATACCACGCCCGCCGAGATGCTGGCACGGCTGTTTCAGGCCGATTCTTCACAAACAACCACTCTGACATGGCACGTAAGAGGAGTGCGAATGGTGGGAGCCGTGCCGGGCAACAGCGCCCTGCGCGTGGAGGCCACGGACGACGGCCTGGCCCAAATCAAAACCCTGGTGAGCATACTAGACCCGGCGGGAAGGCAGATACGGCTCGAAACACTGCTCCTCGGCGTCCCAGCAGGACGCACCGATTTCTCGGTGCAGGACCCGCCCGCCGCGCTTCTGGCAGCCCTGCGTCAGGGCACGTACCGGGTCATCCAGACGCCCGCAGTGACGGCCCTGGAAGACCGGGACACCACCGGCATCTTTTATTACACGCCGCCCCCACCCGCGCCCACGACAACGCCGCCCAAACAGCTCATTTTGATTGCCAGTCTGGCTCCCCGCCTGAAGTTCACCCCGCTGCCGGGCGACAACTTCTGGTCCGGCCACCTCGGCACACCCAGCACCTTTCAGCTCACCCCGCACTTCGGCGATGAGGACGTGATCGCCCTCAACCTTCAATTCGGCAGTCACACCGTCACCGCCACGCAGCCTGTGCGCCTCGGCAAACTCGCCGTCGCCGAGCTGCCCCGGACGCCAGCGGCTCCCGACGAGCGGCTGTTTTTCTTCGTGCGCCCCACCCTGCTGCCCAGCGCCACCGACAGCGGGGCGGCAGTGATTGTGACGCCATAGGACCCCCTAACCCCCAATTTTGGGGGAACCAGAGAGTTAAGATAAGGCCTTTCTTCTCCTACTCTGGTTTTCTCCTACTCTAGCTCCCCAGAATTGGGGCGGGGGGCCTCCCACTCACATCACCGGGCGCGGCAGAGTCACCAGATGCGCGTGCAAGCCGTAGTAGCCAAGGGCAAGGAGCGCCGCCAGACCCAGATAGGCCGCGCCGTAGCGCCAGCGGTCCGCCGCCGTGGCCTGGTAAAAGTCGCTTTCTTCGGGCTTTGCCTTCCAGCCGGAGATGATGCGCGGCAGGCTGAGCAGGGCCAGCAGGCCAATCAGCGGGTTCAGCGGGATCAGAAACAACAGCAGGACCGCGCCCAGGGCCAGCAGCTTCGGCGAAAACAGCGGCGTAATCCAGCCGCCGTCAAGCGGCGCGGTCGGGGCGAGGTTAAAGAGGTTCATCAAAAAGCACGCCTGCGCCAGCACTAGCCAGTAGGCGGAGTGGTTTGGCAGGAGCCAGTAGAGCGCCAAACAGCCCACGCCCGACAACGCCCCGAAGACCGGCCCCATGATGCCGATAAAGGCGTCCTCCACAATGTTCTTTGCCCCGCGCTTGGTGGTCACGAACGCCCCCATCATCGGGATAAAGACCATAATGCCCGTCGGAATGCCCAGACGCCGCGCCGCCAGCGCGTGCCCGCATTCGTGGATAAAGATCAGCACGACCAGACCCACGCCGAAGGCCCAGCCGTAGACCAATCCCCACGCCCACATGGAAACCAGCATGGAGCCGCCGGTTAAAAGCAGCTTGCTGCCAATCAGCAGAAACTTGAGCTTTCCCGCCACCGCCAGCACCGGCCCGCCGATTTTAAACAGCAGCAGCAGCGCGGAAGCAATCCAGCCCAGAATGCCGCCCCTGCCCTTCATTCGTTCCAGCCGCGTCGGGGGCCGACCCGGCGGCGGGGTATAGGGCAGCGGAGATGCGTAATAGGGCGTGCCCCCGGCAGGGGCGTCGGCGGGAGGCGAGGATGATGGCGGGATGTAATCCGGCGGCGGAGCCGTCGCTCCGTCCGCTGTGCGTCCTGCCAGCCATTGTCGCCGCAGCTCGTCTTCCACCGCCCGCCGGTCGGCGTCGGTGTCGGCGGGGGCGGATGGAGCAGCGTTGGCAGTGAAAGGGCTTGTATTTGTTTCGTTAGGGTTCATTGTTTTAATGTTGGGCGGTCGGACCCCTCCCCCAACAGGGGAGGAAGCGAGGAACGAGCGGGAGGGGTCTCTTATATACGGCGGTGGAACACAAACCATTCCGCAAGAAGCAAAGCCAGCGCAACGGCGGCAAGCGTCGGCCACAGGTCGTTTTTGGCCCGGCGCGACGGCGGCAAATGTACCGGGGCGGAGGCCGCGCCAGGGTGCGTCAGCACGGGCGGGGACTGTGCGGCCAAACGGCTCTCGTCGGGGCTGTCCAGGTTGACGGCAAACGGGTAATCTGCCCCTGATGCGGTTTTCGCATGGTAGACGCCCCCCTGCCGCGTGTCGTCGATCAAAACTGTGCCGCCGCTGACCGGGGCGGTCACCGCGCTCTGCGAGCCGTTCGGGCGAACAATCGTCAGGCTGCCCGCGCCCGCCGGGACGGTCAGCGAGGCCACGCCGCCGGTCGGCGTCTCCGGCGACGCCGCGCCGGGGGCACTGCCCGCCGACAGCCAGCGCACAGCGTTGGTCAGGAAAATCGGGAACGAGACGCGCAGGGGCCAGTCCGAGTCGCCCAGCGCAAACGCCACCGAAATCACGCGCAGGCCGTTGTGCTCCCCCACCCCAATCAGCGGCCCCGAGTCGGCCTCGGCCAGCGGCTGCCCCCAGGTTTGGGCGCGGGTTTTAAGTGCCTGCCGCAGATGCAGGCCGGTCAGGTCCACAAAGCGCATGACCGGGTGGGTGCGGTCTTCGTCCACAAACGAAGGCGTGTCGGCGGTGCCCTCCCCCAAAAGCGGGGTCTGCTCGCTCAGGGCGTCAAACACCAAATAGTTGCCCGGCGGCAGGGGGGCGGCGGGCAGTGCCCCGTCGAAGACGACCAGCGCGTAGCCTGCCCCGTGCCGGCCCACGGTGGCGAACTCGTCGGGGGCGCATTCTTCTAAAACCACGTCGGGGTCCAGATTGAGGCCGCGCTCTAAAAATAAGTTGCCCGAAGTCACCAGCAGCACTTTTCGCGGCTGCGGCGGGGCCAGCACGAGGGATGCCTGATTGTCGGCGGCGAGGTCGTCTTTGACATCGTCGAGACGGGCCGTAATCACGCCGCCATTTTTGAGCAGGGGGCTGTCAAAGGTCTCGTCCTGCTCCCCGGCGGCGGAGTTCAGGGCGCGGGCGTCAACCAGCGTGCCGTCTTTAAAGAGAGACAGCGTGCCGCCGGAATGGGCCGTGCCGCCCAGGCTTTGCACCTGCGCGAAGACTTCGTAGCCGCCCGTCTGCAAGTTGCGCCGCCCGTCGATTCGGGTAATAGCAACGTTGTCGGTCGTGGCTGTGCCCAGCGAAGTCAGCTTCACATCGGTGCCGCCGTAAGGGACCGCCGCCAGCTTTTTCAGCGTGTCCGCCGAGTACGCCCCGTCGGAGAACACCCGGATTTCCGCGCCGTCCCGCCCGGCTACCAGCGACTGCGCCAGCGTCATCGCCCCGGCCATGTCGGCCACGGTGTCGGTCGGCGCGGCTCCATCAATCGCCGCCTGCAGACGCTGATGGTCTCCGGTGAAGCCCGGCAGCAACGACGTGGGCCGACTTGAGGCGGTCAGCACGGTTGCCACATCGCCGCCGCCCATCTCGCGCCCCAGAAAGTCCCCGGCGGCGGTTTTGGCCGCCGCCAGCCGCGACGGCTTGACATCAGTGGCATTCATCGAGGCCGACGTGTCCAGGACGAGGACGATAATATGCCCCGTCCGCGCCTGCCCGAAGACAAAAGGCCGGGCCAGCGCCAGCACAAGGAGGAGAGCGAGCAGGAGTTGGAGAAAGAGCAGCAGATGACGCCGCAGCTTCTGGAACGGCGCGTTTGCCTGCCGCTCCTGCGTGACCGCATTCCACAGGTACAGCGACGACACCGTCACGTCCTGCCGCTTGAGCCGCAGCATCCACAGGGCGACAATGCCGCCAAGCAGCGGAATGGCCCAAAGCAGGTTGAGAGGGTTGAGGAGGTTCACGTAACAATTATGGCACACAAACACACGAAGACGCTCATTCTTGCAGCAAGCTTTCTTTTGACCGCCGTTCTGCCGTCCGGGGCGGCCAAGCAAACCGCACGGGCGGCCAGCTTGACACTGCTTCATGCGGTTGAAACGGGCAATCTCACCGTTGCCCGCGCCGCGCTTGCCGCCGGGGCTGCCCCGAACGCACGCTCGGAAAACAACATGACGGCGCTTCTTATCGCTTCCCGCCGCTCCGACGCCCCGGTGATGAATGCACTTTTAGATGCAGGGGCGGACGCGAATGCAAAAGGCCCAGGCAATTATACGGCCCTGCGTATTTTACCGAACAAAGTGGATATCAGCCTTATCCGCTTGCTCTTGGACCGGGGCGCAAAAAGACCTTTGCTTGCCAGGTACGCTACTCGCCCGGACGTTCTTCGCCTGCTCCTAAGCCGGGGGGCAAATGTGAACGCACAAGCCCCGGATGGCAGCACGGCTCTCATGGTAGCCAGCGCCTTCGACTGGAACATGGCCGTTGTTGAGTTCCTGCTCAATCAGGGTGCGGATATTCATGCCAAAGACAATACAGGCGCGACGGCGCTGACTTACGCCGCTTATGGACGCCGCAGCATTCCCCTCATGCAATTTCTGCTGGACAAGGGCGCGGATGTGTCTACAATCAATGTGGAGCGTTTTTCGCGCCGTACTCCACTCACGGAGGCAGCCCTCGAAAATAGCACAGCACGAATGAGCTTTTTGCTGGCTCATGGCGCGGACATTCATGCCGTTGATTTGCAGACGGTTATTCTGATGAGCAACCCCTACTTTGATAAAAGCATTCGGTTTCTGCTGGACCGTGGGGCCGACGTCAACTCCCGTGATCCCTCTGGCGGCACACCTTTAATGGAAGCCGCCCAATGGAGCCAGGAAGCCAGAGTTAAAATGCTGCTTTCCTACAAAGCGGATGTGAACGTGAAAAACAAGGCAGGCGAAACAGCCCTCAGCCTGGCCCAGAAGTGGCATCAAGACGAGATAGCGGCTCTGCTCGAAGCGGCGGGCGCGAAAGAGTAGCACACGCCCTATGAATATTACCACACTCGATCACCCGCTTGCCCGGCACTTTCTAACGCACCTGCGCGACGAGACCACACGGCCCGCCAACTTTCGCCTGCTTTGCAAGCGGCTGACGGTGCTGCTGGCCCTGGAAGCGACGCGGGATTTAGCCGTGCGCCCCCGTGCTATTCGCACGCCGCTGGAAGCGATAGACAGTCCGGTTTTAGATGACCCGCTGGTCGCCGTGCCTATTCTGCGGGCCGGGCTGGGGATGCTGGACCCGATTGTGGAGTTTTTCCCCGATGTCTCGGTGGGATACGTCGGCTTGGAGCGCGACCATGAAACGGCAGTTGCCTCGGCCTACTATGCCAAGCTGCCGCCGCAGATGAACGGGCGGACGACGCTGGTTCTGGACCCGATGCTCGCCACCGGCGGCTCGGCGGCGCAGGCGATTGACACCCTGAAGGCCGCCAATGCGGGCCGGATTTTGATGCTCTGCCTCGTCGCCGCGCCTGAAGGCGTGGCACGGCTGAACACGCAGCACCCGGACGTGCGGATTTGGACGGCGGGGCTGGACCGGGCACTGAACGAGTTGAAGTATATCCTGCCGGGCCTTGGGGACTTCGGGGACCGGCTGTATGGGACGGAGGGTTAGGAGGCCCCCCCGCCCCAATTCTGGGGAGCCAGAGAAGTTAGGACCCCCTAGCCCCCAATAATGGGGGAACCGGAATGGTAGACGTAGGGGCGCTGCTTGCCGCGCCCTCCTGTCCGGCTCTTTTCTATCCGCTCCGAAATCCGGCTCCCCAGAATTGGGGGCGGGGGGGCTACGGATAAATCCCCCTCGTCAAAGTCGCCTCGGCCACGCGGGCGACGCCGACGGCGTAGGCTGCCGTCCGTAAATCGACCCCGTGCTGCTCGGACGCCGCCCAAACTTCGGCGAAGGCCCGTGTCATCACGCGGCCCAGACGCGCATTGACTTCCTCCTCGCTCCAGAAGAACGACTGAATATCCTGCACCCACTCAAAATAGGACACCGTGACGCCGCCCGCGTTTGCCAGAATGTCCGGCAGGAGCAGAATGCCTCGGTCGCGCAGGATGGCGTCCGCCTCGGGAGTCGTCGGGCCGTTCGCGCCCTCTACAATCATCTTGGCCTGGATGCGCCCCGCGTTTTTGTGCGTGATCTGCCCCTGCAAGGCGGCGGGAACGAGAATGTCGCAGGGGACTTCCAGCACGGCTTCTCCCGGAATAGCTTCGGCGTTCGGGAAGCCGACCACGGAGCCGGTCTGCTTGACATAGGATACCAAAGCGGGGATGTCCAGGCCGTCGGGGTTTGTGATGCCGCCGGAGACATCGGAGACGGCGACGACGGACGCACCGCGCTTGTGGAAAATCCGCGCCGCCGCGCCGCCGACATTGCCAAAGCCGGAGATGGCAACGGTTGAGTCGCTTAACGCCTGCCCCGTCTTTCGGAACGCTTCTTCGGTGACCAGGACGACGCCCAATCCGGTGGCGTCCAAACGGCCCTCGGAGCCGCCGATAGAGACAGGCTTGCCGGTGACGACCGCCGGGACGGTGTGCCCGGCGTGCATGGAATAGGTGTCCATCAGCCACGCCATGATCTGCCCGTTTGTGCCGACATCCGGCGCGGGAATGTCGCTGGCGGGGCCGATAATCAAGCTGATTTCGGTGGTATAGCGCCGGGTCAAATCTTCCAGCTCGCCGCGTGTCAGCGCTTTGGGGTCGCAGACGACGCCGCCTTTCGCGCCGCCGAAGGGAATGTTGACGACGGCGCATTTCCAGGTCATCCACATGGCAAGCGCCCGGACTTCATCAATGTCGGTTTCGGGGTGGAAGCGCAGGCCACCTTTCGCGGGGCCGCGACTGGTGTTGTGCTGCACCCGGTAGCCGGTGAACATCTGCGTCCCACCGCTCTCCATTTTGACGGGGAAATGCACGGTCAGCTCGCGCTTGGGCTGGCGCAGGATGGCATGGACGCCGTCCTCGAGCTTGAGAAGACGGGCCACGGTATCAAGCTGCTGCAAGGCGATATGGTAGGGGTTGGTTTCCGGCTTGTGTTCGGCTTTGACATCGGCGGGGACGGCGGGGATGATTTCAGGCATTCGGGTTCCTCAAACTCTCAGGGCGTTCCTGACATTATTGACCAAAAACGCGCAGGAATGCAAGAGGAACCTACCCCGGCGCTTCGCGCCACCCCTCCCGAGACGGGAAGGGTGAGGGCGGTGGGTAATTGTTAGGTTGATGCGTTTTGACAACAGGCTCCGTCAAGATAGTAAAGCCATTGGCCTATTGTAACCTCTCCCCTTCCCGCTTCGGGAGGGGTGGCAGATACGAAGTAATGCCGAAGGCATAGGAACGAGCCGGGGTAGGTTCCTTTAATACCCGTGATACCAGCGTCCATTGGCCTGGTAATCGGCAGAGGCACCGGGATCGGTGGCGATGCTGCACGTCGGCGACAGGCGGACGCTGCCAGGGTCATACAGCCCGCCGGAAGGGCAGGCGGGGACGCCGCGCAGGTAGCCTTCGGAGTTCGCGGCCCCGCGTGTGAGCTGATAGGTCCCGCTTACGCCGGGCGTGGTGGCGGTGACGCCGTCGACGCTGAACGCCGCGCCGGAAGCGGTAGAAAGCTGATTGTCCATGATGCACTGCATCTTGGCGCTGTTGATCTGCGACAGGGCGGCGACGCAGGCGCGGGAGCGGCTGGACTCGCGGGCGGAAATAAAGTTCGGAATGGCAATGGCAATCAAGATGCCGATGATAAGAACGACAATCATAATTTCAACCAGCGTGAAGCCGATACGGCGTGACATAAAGCGAGTCCTTCCTTTGACCCGCATAATTGCGGGGTCGTGTCGGCCAAAGAAAAAGGACACCGGGCACTGCCCGGCGTCCCTGGTTGGATCATCCGTGATCGCTTACAGACCGTGGTAGAACTTGTTACCGGACTGGTAGTTGACATCGGCGTTGGCTCCGGCGCTGCCGTTGCCGCTGATGCTGCACAGCGGGCTGCCAACAATAGCGGCAGCCACAGTGTAGTTGCCGCCAGAGGGGCACTTGGGCGTGGCGCGGATGTAGGCGTTGGCCCCAACCAGGCTCGTCGCAGATGCGTCCAGGGTGGGTGCGCCAGCCACATAGGTGGCGGCGCTGAGCTGTTTGTCCATGCAGTACTGCTGGGTGGCGCTGTCGATCTGCTTGAGGTTGCCGATGCAGGCTTTGGCGCGGGACGATTCACGGGCGGCGACAAAGTTCGGGATGGCGATGGCAAGCAGGATGCCAATGATGAGAACGACAATCATAATCTCGACCAGCGTAAAGCCGGCCTTGCTATTCTTCGGGCGGAACTTCATGGAATACTCCTTGTTGAGAACGGACAGGTTCGAGCAAAATGGGTTCGTTCCGGTGCGCGGCGTCTGCGTGTGTCTGTAAGTGCGGAGCGCCGTATCCGGTGACAGAGAAAGTATCGGTGGGAGGCGGCAGCTTCGTTAGGGCGGCGCAGCAGGTGGAAATACCGGGTTTTTTTCGGCGCATCGGGCAAAATAGCGCCTGTCTCCCTTGACAAGCGCCCCCGGCGCGTGTATACTACCCCCGTTCTCCTCTTTTGGGCCAGCACATTGACGCGCTGCCTATGACAGAGGCTCCCGAGCCGCATTTCCCGCGCACCGCCGCGCTCTTTCTCTACGCTAGAGGCAAGCCGACATCCCCGTCTTTTTTGGACGGATCAGGTGTCCTCGCTTGGCCTCTTTTTTGTTTGCCAGGGGTATCCGACACTGATAAATATGCAAGATGTGAAAGTCGTGATCGCCGACGACGACCCGCTGACGCGCCTAGACCTGCGGCACAGTCTGGAAGGGCTGGGGCTGCGCGTGCTGGGCGAGGCGGAGGACGGACGGCAGGCGCTGGGGCTGGCCCGAACGCTGCGGCCCGACCTGCTGATTTTAGACATAATGATGCCGCAGATGGACGGTCTGGAAGCTGCTCGTCTGGCCCGGCAGGAGGGCCTGGCCGCCGTGATGCTGCTGACCGGCTATGCCGAGGAAGACATGATCGCCCGAGCCGATGCCGCCGGAGTGCTGGCCTACCTGCGAAAGCCGTTCCGCACCGAGGACATCGGCCCCGCCGTGACGATTGCCCTGGGCCGTCACCGGGAGCGGCAGGCTTTGGAAACCGATGTCGAGGACCTGCGGGACAAGATGGAGGCCCGGAAGCTGGTGGGCCGCGCCAAAGCCCTGCTGATGGAGCGGCACGGGCTGACCGAACGGGAAGCGTTTTACCGCATTCAGGCCCAGAGCCAGTCCCTGCAAAAGCCCGCCCATGAGATCGCCCGCGCCATTATCACCGCCAGCGAAATGGGAATTTGAAGGTGATTTGGCAAAAAGTCGAAACAAAATGCTTCCGACGCACTCAAAGGAGTTACCAGGCAACCATACTATTTTTATCGCCATTTTTCTTTTGCAGCCATTAGGCAGTACACACGCCCACGAGACAATTGGCAAGACCAACCGCAAGACCCATTTGACCTATTAGGAGGACTGCTCACTTTGCGACCCAACACACTTCACACGATGACGCCCCGGTCCCTGATGCCCCGGTCTTTGAAGACCGCCCTCGCGCTCGGTGTCGGCCTGGCCGCCTTCGGCCTCGGCCCGGCTGCGTTCGCGCAGGATGCGCCCGCGCCCGCCGCGCCTCCCGGACCCGTGCAGCAGCCAGCGGCCCCTCCCGGAACCGCCCTGCCGTCGCCGACCCAGCCGCCCGCCGCGCCGACCCCGCCCGGCACGTCCTCAGGGCCTTCGCCCGCCGCGCCGCCCGCGCCGGAGACGCCACCGACCAACTACAATGTGCAGTACAACGGCCTGATTGATGGGTATTACCTGTTCAACTTCCGCAACCCGAAGAATGTCTCCTACGGCGGCGGACACCCGTACTACGACACCCGGCACAACTCGCCCGCGATTTCCCTGGCCGAGCTGAACGTCTTCAAGACGGCCAGGCCCTCCGGCTTCGGCTTCAAGGCCACGCTGATGACCGGCGACACCGCCGACATCAACCATGCCGACTTCCAGGGTGCAAGCCGGGGCCTCGGCGAAGCCCGTTTCAAGAACGTTCAGCAGCTCTACGGCACGTATGCCCTCGGCGGCGACGGCGCAGGCATCGACTTCGGCAAGTTCTACACGCCGTTCGGCTACGAAGTCACCGAGTCCAACGCGAACTACAACTATTCGCGCTCCACGGCCTACAATATCCTGCCGTTCTACCATGCCGGCGCTCGTATTTATACGCCCGTGCCCAAGCTGAACGGCCTGACGGCGACGTTCTACCTCGTCAACGGCATTTTCAACACGCCCACACTGGGCGTCCAGAACGATTCCAAGCGCCCCGGCTTCATCGGCCAGCTCAACTTCACCGACCCCAAAGGCAAATTCACGATCATCTCGGAACTCGGCCTCGGCAAGCAGAAGCTCGGCGGCTCGATTGACGCAGGCGGCCCGGACACGAAAATTATCCTGAACGACAACAACTTCACCTACAACATCAACGCCAATCAGCTCGTTGGCCTGGATTATGAGTACGCCCGCAACACGCCGAGCGGCGGCCCGAAGACCACCATCAATGGCTACGCGGTCTACTACCGGCAGGCGCTGACCCCGAAGACCGCGTTTGCCCTGCGCTTCTCCGGCTACGACCAGAAAACCGACGGCTACACATCCATCATGCCTGGCCCGGATACAGCGCCCGACACCATAACCACTGTTGGCACTTCTCACGCCAAACCCTACGACATCACGGCGACCTATGAAGTCAAGGCGACGACCAACTTCCTGACCCGCTTCGAGTACCGCCACGACCACACCAATTACGACGGCGGCAACAACCCGGCTGTCGCTTCAGGCTTCTATGGCGGCAACTCGGCTGCTGACAAGAGCGACCAGGACACAGCCAGCGTCTCCGGGGTGTTCACGTTCTAGGTTTGCAGTCAGTTGAAAATGCCGGGGGTGTAAAAACCCCCGGCATTATTTGTCGCAAACCGCCCCCAATTTGTGCCATAATGCAGAAAATCGCATCTCGCGCCTAACACCTATGTCAAACCCTGCCGTCACGGACGATGGCCCCCCGGCCACCGAAACCCTTACTGACACCCTCCGTGCCGTGCCGCGCTTCTGGCTGCCGTCTGCCGAAGACGCGCCTGACCCGCCGCCCGCCGCCACGGCTCCCAAAAAGACGCGCCGCGCAAAAACGCCGGATGCCCCCACCCCGCCTGGACCCGTGCGGGACCGCTACAGCCCCACCATCAAAGAGCTGCCCTCCGAGGAGCGCCCGCGTGAGCGGATGCATACCTACGGGGTCAGCGCCCTGACCACGGCGGAGCTGATTGCCATTCTCATCCGCACCGGCAGCGGCGAGCGGTCGGCGGTCTCTCTCGGCGAATTCCTGCTGGCCGAGTTCGGCAGCATCAAAGGCGTCGCCACGGCGTCTATCGAGCAGATTGCCAAAGTCAAGGGCCTCGGCACGGTCAAAGCCGGGCAGATCAAAGCCGCCATCGAGTTCGGCAACCGGCTCGCGCTGTTCACCGAAGAAGGCCGCCCCACCATCGGCGGCCCGCGTGATGTGTCCAATTTGTTGATGCCCGATTTGCGCCATCAAAAAAAGGAGCATCTCAAATCGCTCTTGATGGACACCAAAAACCGGGTGCTTGCCATCCGCACGGTCTCCATCGGCGACCTGTCTTCGTCAATTGTCCACCCCCGCGAAGTCTTCAAAGACGCCGTTGTCGCCTCGGCGGCCTCGGTGATTGTCGCCCACAACCATCCCTCCGGCGACCCGACGCCAAGCGCCGAAGACGTCGCTGTCACCAAACGGCTCATGCAGGCGGGCGAGATCATGGGCATTGACCTGTTGGACCACATCGTCCTCGGCGACGGCACATTCGTCAGCCTCAAAGAGCGTGGACTAATCTAAGGACCGCCGAAAAAGAAACCCTCAGCCCGGAAGACCTGGCCGCCAGCGATGCTGAACTTGAAGAGTTCAAAGTCAACATCAACCGCTGGCGAGCCGAGAAAGGGCGCGGCCCGGCCTTCCATCAAGGAAAGCCGGGCTTTTTGCTGTGTACTTTCCCCTCATGTTCTCCCCCAATTCTGCCGATAATCGCAAGCGTGAATAGTCTCAAAATAGTGCAAGAGGGGCGCGGGCGCTCCCGGCGGGGCGGGTTTACTCTCGCTGAAGTCATGCTGTCGCTGGTGGTGCTGGCGATGATGACGGTGATGTTCGGCGCGGTCTTTCCCATCACCATGCGGGCGGCCACGGAAGGCAATAGCTACAGTCAGGCAGCTCTGCTGGCACAGCGCAAGGTGGACCAGCTTCGGCAGGCGCAGTACGGCAGCCTCTATGATGATGTCACCGGTACGGCGCTGACCAAACTGTCCCGGCTCGGCATTGTGGACGCGGCTCAAAATGCCGACGGCACGTACAGCTTCACCACCGTGGACCACCTGACCGGCCCCGGCGGCTTTTATTCCAGCGGCTCGGTCGGCAAGATTACAATCAGCGACTACAGCGCAGACCCATCGCCGTCAAACTCCGGGCAGCTTCCCGTCGCGGGGCAGGTCGCCGTCGCCACTGTGACCCTGACCTGGGGCGGCAAAGTGCCGGGAACCTATACCGTGTCCGCGCTGATCCCCTCAATGACCCACTCGTGAGCACACTTATGACAAATCCTAAACCGTTGAGAGCACGGCGGCAGCGCGGGTTCACACTCGTCGAAGCCGTGGTCGGAACCGTGCTGATCTCGCTGGTATTCTTAGGCACGATGCAGCTTTTCACCGAGTCTCAGCGCGGCGTTCAGCGCACCGGAGTTCAGGTGCAGGCCAGCCAGGATGCCGCCATCGGGCTGCAATATGTGCTGTCCAATGCCCGCGAATCGTGGCGCTTTGCCCTGCCCGCCGACGGCGCGGGCAGCTTTCTTCCACCTGGCGGAGCGCTGACTGACTACCAGTCATCTACTGGAGCCAACACCGCGCTGGAGCTGATCATGCCCGCCCTGACCAACCTGACGCTGCGTGATGCCAGCGGCTCCAAATTTTTGCTCACGCCGGGCGGCTTCGACCGGACGGCGCAGGCGGGCGGCGACATTCTCTGGATTTACCGGGGCAATGCCCCTGCCCCCGGCACGTTCAACCCGGCAGTTCGGGGCACACCCAATGCCGACAGCGGCAAGTATCTCTGGGCCTGCCGCCGCCCGGTAGGAGCGGTCAACGCCGGGCAGGACCAATTTCAGGTCATCTGCAAGCTGATTTTGACCAAACACGCCGACGGCTCGCCCGCCACAGATGCCGTGCAGTTTGGCCACCCCGCCTCCGGGGTCTCGACCGAAATTGAAGTGAAAATTGTCAGCGGCGACACGACCTCCATCAACGGCACGCAGACCAACGAGGCCACGGACGGCTCCAGCGTAGACGCCCTGTACGGCAAATGCGCCCTGATACGGAACCGGGGCTGAGGCACAAAGACATCCTATGCACACGTTACAGTCTTCTTTAAAGCCTTCTTTGCGCCGTACCCGAAAATGCACACGCGGCATGGCCGTCGTCGCCACGATGCTGGTGCTGATGACCCTGCTCAGCCTGATTTTGCTGGGCGAGATCGTCAACGGCCACCGCAGCGGCGGCACGCTCAGTGTCAGCAGCAACGGCCTGACCTCGGCGGCGCGGCTGACGCAGACCACGCAGGCGTTCACGCTGGCTGAATCGGGCGTGGAAGTCACCATGCAGTGGCTGCATAGCCTGAGCGGGCCGCCCGCGATGAACAGCGCCTTTCCCCTCCCCAAGTTCAACGCCGGTCCCGGCAGCGCGGGGGCCGTTTATGCCCTCAACGGCGGCACGTTCACCGTGATAATTTATCCTGACGACGCCAACCACGTCACCGGCGCCAGCCTCGGCAGCGTCACGACTACGCCCAAGCGGTATTATGTTCAGTCTACGGGAAGCTACGCCGGGATCACGCAGATCGTGCGGGCCTATATCACGCAGACCTCGTTTGGCAAGTATGCGCTTTTCACCGATCATGACCCGCCCAACCTCTACTTGGTCGGCGGCCTGCACTCGTTTGACGGGCCAACCCACTTCAACGGCTCCGACGGCAAGCCGACCAACGTGGTCTGGGCGGATGGCAAGCCCCTTTTCAATTTCAATGGGCCGGATGCGTTCACCTACTCCGGCAGCGTCGCCTGGTTTCATAATTCCACCAGCAACAGCGCAGCCCCCGTCACCGCCTCGGATTTTCAGAGCGTCGCCTCTGTGGGCGTTCAGGGCGTCAACAAAACAGACCCCATTCTGATGCCCCAGAACAGCCTGAAACAGCAGTATGCCGCCTGGGGCGCAAGCTATGTGGACAGCACGAATACGTCCCCATCGGGCGCTCCCACGGCGGCGACGGCCAGCGGCATCACCGTCTCGCCCGGCGGCGGCATTTATATTCACTGCAAAAACAGTGCCAACAAAACCGATGTCCCGGCAGACAACACCAAGCCCGTCAACGATGTGCAGCAGATGATCCTCAGCGTGGACGCCAGCGGCAACCAGGTCATTACGATTGATCAAAACGATGATTCGGGCGTGCTGACCCGGACGAAAATCACGCTGGATAAAACGACTAGCCCCGGCGTCACCCATATCGCTACCGGCCCGGCGAATGGAACGCTGGCAGCTTTGCCCGATGTCGCCGGGACCACGAACGGCGTCGTCTACTGCGACGGCAACATCGGCGCGACGCAGGACCTGGCGACCAGCATCGACGGAAACGGTCGACCCTATGCCCCGCCTGGAACTAACATGAACGTGCCGGGCAAGGGCCTGTCCGGGACCATCGCGGACGGGCAGGCGCTGACGATTTCCACTGATGCAACCAGTAAAAATGTCAATCTCAACGGCAGTGTGACTTATAGCACGCCCCGTGCCAGAGATGCTAACGGCAAATTTCTTCCTGAGACCGATCCAGCCAACGCCAATTTTCTCAGCAAGGCAGGCACGCTCGGCATTGTCGCCAGTGCCGTGCAACTTGTCAACAACGACAGCAGCGGGCAGCGGCTCGGCGACATCGAGATGGATGCCACGGTGCTGGCCCAGGACACGCTGAAAGCGATTGATTACAACGCTTATTGTAGCGACACAAACTCGACCAACAGCCTCGGCAGCTACAGCAATAACGGCACGACCTACTACTACCACTGGGTCCGTCAGCCGCACAAGTTCTGGTGCATGGGCGGCGAGATCGTCGCCGATCGCGGCCCGCTGGGCGCGATCAACGGCAACACACTGCAACTACAGAGCGGGTTTTCCGGCAACTACAGCTACGATGTCCGGCTCGCCAACAGCCCGCCGCCATTCTTCCCGACGACGAGCAGACAATACGATATTTTGTCCTGGCAGCGCGTGGGCAGCGCCCTGTAGGCTGGCCCCCTAGCCCCCAATTCTGGGGGAACCAGATAGTCCCGCCAGGCCGCACAGCCTCGGCGGGGTTCAGAGCGGCGTCAGGCCGTACTCCAAAACGCCCAGCACGGCAATGGGGTCACAGTCATAGAGGCTGCACATCACGGCAGCATTGGCCTCCACAACCGCCCACCCTGCCCCGTCAATATGGCCCACATCCAGCACAACAGCGCGTGGCAGGCGCACCCGCGCATCCACCAGCACTCGCTCGCAGAACGCCCGCGCCTGTTCCTGCTCCTGCGCCTGTTCCTGCGCCTGTTCCTGCGGGGCGGCGTCGCCGGGGGCATACCGAGAAAGGGTTTCGATCCGAGTGTCCAAAACAAACATTCGGTATTCGCACTCCCATACCACCGGGTCGGACACCAGCACTTCCTTCTCATCGAGCGAAGCGTCCGCGACCAAATCTGCCCCCGAGGCATACACAGCGGCGCGGAAGTGCTTGTCGTTCACCGGCTTGATGAACTTTGGCCCGGTCAGGGCGCGGGCCTGCCCCAGACGCATTAAGCGGATTGTGCGCCGGGCAAACTCCGGCGGCAGTGCGGCCAGAAAACCGTCGTCCGGCTCGGCAACCACCGCGCCCAGTGTCGCCGCAATTTTCCGGCAGAAACCTGGCCCGCCGTGAACCGCTGTGTTGGTCCGTGTCCAGCCGTTCGGCAGACTGTGTTCCGTTCCCGTCTGCACACGCAGAACTTGAATATCTGACCAGAAGCAGACTTCTGAAAGCAGATCAATAGTGCGTGTCTCCCGTGCTGGCACGAGCAGATGCTTCAGGTTCATGGCAAGTCCCACACAAAAAAGAGGCCGGTAGACTTTCCAGTCCCCGGCCTTTCACTCTTCTCGTGACGTCTTACGTCAGCACGGCGACTTCCAGAGGCGTGACGATCACGCCCATCGTGTTCAGGTCCGCGATAGCCCGCTGCGTTTCGTCGATGTCGCCATTGAAGGCCACCTGCATCCAGCCCGCTTCTTCGGCGACATTGGCTTTTTCAATGATTGTCACTAGCCGGTACTTTTTGCTGAGATTGTACATGATCGGCTGATTTGCCATCAGCTTGTTGAACGTCAAATTGAACCGCTGTACGGGCATCTAAAATCCCCCTGCTATCGCTGGGACAATCGACACCTGATCGCCGTCTTTGAGCGGGGTCTCAGCCCCGTTCAGGAAGCGGATGTCTTCGTCGTTGACGTAGATGTTGATAAACAAATTGAGCGAGCCGTCGGCTTTTTTAAGGCTCTTGCCGAGGCCGGGATGGGCGGCATCGAGCGCGTCTACCATCTGGCTGACGGTGGCGGCTTCGACGCTGACGGTGTCCTCGCCATTGGTGAACTTGCGGGACGGTGTGGGAATTAAAACGCTGACGGGCATGGTCTCTCCTTGTTACTCTTTATGAATGGGCAGGCGGCGGGTCAGCCGACCCCGCCGACGTGCTTCAATGTTGTTTCAATGTCCTGGCGCAGGCAGGTAAACACCGGCACATCGCGCTCGGTGTAGGCGCTGGCTTCGGACTCGCGCAGATCGTGGACGAGGTCCAGAAAGTCCTGCGGGTAGTCGCTTTCAAACGCCACCACAAACTCCTGGTCATCAATGCCGAAGGAGTACGTCGTATTCAGTTTGACGCTCGGGTACTTGTGGCCCACGGTGATATGCTCGCGCATCGCCGCCCGGCGCTCGACATCGGTGAGCTGATACCACGGGCGCGTCTTGATGAACGGATACACGAACAGATATTTGCCGCCGCCGAGGACAATCTGCTTGCGGCTGGCTTCGCGGTCGTCGAAGTCGTGTTCGTCCACATACATACTCGTCTTGGTCATCGCCAAATACGAGTACGGCGTCGACAGATACTGCCCCATGCGGGTCCTAAGTATCGCCGCCGTCATCTCTTCAAAGTCTTCAATGCGGTACGAGATGCGCCACAGCATGAAGTCGCACTCGGGCCGGATGCCCAGCGTACTGTACGGGTAAACCAGAAAGCGTGATTTGGCCTCTTCGACGACGGCGGCAAGCTCCCGCGCCGCGTCGGCCCGCTCGGTTTCGGACAGCTCGCGCCGAAACAGGGGGTCGAGCTTGTAGAACGCAAAGTTGCAGAACTGCCGGGGCGACTCGGCATCGGCGGCCCGCATTTCCTGATACCGCGCCTCTTCATCGGGCGCAAGTTTTTCTCGGTAGGCTCTCATAGTAGTACGTGTTTCTAAAGGGCACACGGGGCTGAACCCCCGTGCTTCGAAAAAGCAACTCCCCGCCTTCGCGGGCATTAGGAAAGGCCCCGAATAATTTGGTCTTCGCCCGCGAAGGCGGGGGCTTGCACTTTTAAAGCACGGGGGTTCAGCCCCGTGGTTCAGCGCTACGCCGTCACCAGCGTCTTTTCTGCCGCCTTGTCTTCGGACGCCCCGCCCGGCACGCGGCCTGCGGGGATTGCATGGGCGCGGGCGGCCAGTGCCTCTTCCAGCGAGGCCAGCGAGGGCTGAATGGGAATGGTTTTGCCCAGCTTGCCCAGCACGGCGTCGATGGTTTTCAGGCCGTTGCCGGTGATGCAAATCACCACGCTTTCGTCTTTGGGGATGCGGCCCTGCTGGATCAATTTGCGCGTGGTGGCGATGGTCACACCGCCTGCCGTCTCGGTGAAGATGCCTTCGGTGCGGGCGAGAAGCTCGATGCCTTCCACCACCTCTTCATCGGTGACGTCTTCGGCCCAGCCGCCGGACTTGCGGCAGGCTTCAGCGGCATAGTAGCCGTCGGCTGGGTTGCCGATGGCAATCGACTTGGCAATCGTATTCGGGCGCACCGGCTTCATAATCTGCGCCTGCTCTTTGACCATCGTTGAAATCGGGTTGCAGCCGGTGGCCTGCGCCACATACATCTTGGTCGGCACACCGTCAATCAGGCCAAGCTTTGCGAACTCGTTCAGGGCTTTGTAGATTTTCGTGACCAGCGAGCCGCCCGCCGAGGGGCAGACGATGTGCTGCGGGGCCTTCCAGCCAAGCTGCTCGGCGATTTCGTAGCCGAACGTCTTGGAGCCGTCGCCGTAGAACGGGCGCAGGTTGACATTCGCCAGACCCCAGCCATACTTGCCCGCGACTTCCGAACACAGCCGGTTGACTTCGTCGTAGTTGCCCTGCACGCTGAGAACATTCGCGCCGTAAATCAGCGTCCCGACCACTTTGCCCTGCTCTAAATCGTGCGGGATGAAGATATACGCCTCAAAGCCGCCCTCGGCGGCGTGCGCGGCGACCGAGTTTGCCAGGTTCCCGGTGGAGGCGCATCCGACGGTTTGAAAGCCGAACTCGCGGGCTTTGGAGAGGGCGACGGCCACGACGCGGTCTTTAAACGACAGCGTAGGATGGCTCACGGCATCGTTCTTGACATAGACTTCTTTTAAGCCCAGCGCCCGGCCCAGGTTTTCGGCCCGAACCAGCGGCGTGAAGCCCACCTGCTTGCCCACGGTCGGCTCGCCGTCGAGCGGCAGCAGGTCGGCATAGCGCCACATGGTCAGCGGGCCAGCTTGGATATGCTCGCGGGTGATTTTCGGCCCGGCATCAAAGTCGTACTGCACTTCCAGCGGGCCGAAGCACAGCTCGCACACATGAATCGGCGCTTTATCGTAAGTTTCGCCGCATTCGCGGCAGCGCAGCCCCAGCACTTTCGGCATTGTTGTTCCTCCCACGGCCCACTCAAAGAGCAGGCACAAAAAAAGCCTTCCGCCCCGATAGACAAGGACGAAAAGCGTTTGCTTCCGTGGTACCACCTTGTTTCATGAATACCTCGCGGCGTTCATCTTCGCAAGTCCCGCCGCAGTATAAATACTGCCGCAGACTCTGACCCTGTCACGGGAGTCCCCCGAAGCGCACTAGTCAGCCGTTGATTGCCGTTCGCACGCCCGGCTCAGGAGCCATGTTCCCCCGCGTGTCCCCTGCCGGTTTTCAGCGTCCCCGGCTCTCTGGAAAGTTCTTCGCGGCGTACTCGTCTCCGTCCACGCCTTTGTTCACAAGTATTTAGTTTTTAAGCCTCAAGTTTTAAGTCTCAAGTTATGCCGACATTATACACACGCCCGGCGGGCGGTGTCAAGGCTTTGCCAATTTCCCCTCAACTCCCCCTCAGCAATGTGGCATTTGCAGGGCCTGGCCGCCGCGCCGTAAGCTCTGCACAGATTGGCACTCTCGCCCCCCGCTCACTCACGAGCGGAGGCTGTTTTTTGTTGACAGCGGCGAGCGTGTATGTTAGAATGGCGAAGGGTGCAAGCAGAGGGGATACCTTTTTGCGCCTTTTCCCTGTTCATCTCCCAAATTGGAAAGAAATCATGCCTCACATCTCAAAAAGCCGTCTCAAAAAACCAGTGGGCGCTCTTCTGGCTGCCTGTACGCTGTCTTTGCTTGCGGCAACTGCGCGGGCGCAATATTTCTCGGTTCAGACGGTCCCACTGGTCACAAACCATGTGGTTTATGACTCTTTCAATCAGAAAATCTACGCCACCGTTCCCGGCAGTGCCGCCAGCAACCCCAACACGGTCGCCCGGGTTGATGCGGCCACAGGAGCCGTCGAAGCCTACCTCCCGACGGGAAGCGAGCCGGACGCGCTGGCTCTGTCCAGCGACGGCCAGTATTTGTATGTCGGCATTGACGGCGCAAGCGCCGTCGCCCGCATCAACCTGACAACGAACGCCGTTGATCAGCAGTTCTCGCTGGGGACAAGCCCGCTGTCCCCGCAGTACCCTTACCATGCAGGCAGCATCATTCCCCTGCCCGGCCAGCCGCAGAGCGTCGCCGTCACACGAAACTATTTCGGGCTAAGTCCTTCTAACGACGGCATTGTGGTCTACGACAATGGGGTTATGCGGACAAACATTTTGCTGCGGGGATATAACATTTATGATTCTGTGGTAGCCTCTGGTTCGCCAGCTCGCCTTTACTCTTACGACAACGAAAGCACAGGGTACACATTCGCCCAGATCAACGTGGATGCCAACGGCTTGACGGTAGGCCAGACCTCAGACTCTTTTGGAACAAGCATCCTGTCAGGCTTCACAACGCGTATCAAATTTGATATAGACAACGGCCTTGTTTATGCCACCAACGGAAAAGTCATCGACCCGCAAGCACTGACGGATGTGGGAACATTTCCCGGCCTGACAGACTTTGATCTTTTCACCGCCGGGGGATCAGCCGATGTCATCCCGAGCGGCAGTGAGAACCGCGTGTACTTTCTGATTGGCGAAAAGGATTCCTTTGGTTCCCGACCAGTCAGCTTGAGAACTTACAACCAGACCACTTTTCAGCAGATTTCTTCATTCACAACGCCAAGCAATTATTTCAATATCGGTGACCTCAGCGAAATCAGCCCGAGTGCGTTCGTGTTCCGCAGCAATCAGGGCGTAGAGCTGCTGCGTGCGGCAGCGGTGACTTCGGTGTCGCTCACACCCACGCAGGTCAGCCTGGCTGTCGGAACGACGCAGGGGCTGACGCTCACGGGGGCGATTGCTGACGGGACCACGGCGGATTTGACCACGCAGGCAGCCTGGACCAGCAGCGCCCCCACCGTCGCCGCCGTCAGCGCCGCCGGGGTCGTCACCGCGATTACTCCCGGTACAGCCCGGATTACCGCTGCCTATGGCGGACAGACCGCCACTGGCACAGTGACCGTTCTGGACCCGCACAATGCGCTCGGAGCCACCCATGTTCTCTGGGACAACACCAATGGAGCCGCTTCCATCTGGAATTACCTGCCCGCAGACGGCAGCCTGCTCGAGCATACCTATGGCCCGTATCCAGGCTGGACGGCAGCCGCTATCGCCGGAGCCGGGCCGAACGGAATGCTGCGGGTGTTGTGGAACAATGCCGGCGGGGCCGCGTCGATCTGGAACTTGGACAATGCCACCGGCAGCTTCACGCAGCATACCTACGGTCCCTACCCCGGTTGGACCGCCCGGAGGCTCAGCGTTTCCCCAGACGACACCACGCATCTCCTGTGGACAAACACAGACGGGCGGGCCGCGCTGTGGAACTACCAGACTTCAGACGGCAGCTTCACGCAGCATATGTATGGCCCCTACCCCGGCTGGTCTGCCAAAGCTGTTGCCGAGGGAAGCAATGGTCAGGTGCGGCTGCTTTGGAACAATACGGGCGGCCAGGCGGCCCTTTGGAGTGTAGACAGCGCTTCCGGCAGTTTCCAGCAGTATACCTACGGCCCGTATGCGGGCTGGACTGCGACTGCCCTGAGCGTGAGCGCAGACGGCACAGCGCACCTTCTTTGGAATAACAGCGACGGGCGGGCATCCATCTGGAACCAGACACAAGACGGCTTCGGCAGCTTTACACAGCACACATTCGGGCCATATGCGGGATACGCCGCGCAGGGGGTCGCGGACGGGCCGGACGGCCAGGTGCGCGTCCTCTGGGATCGTGCCGGGGGTGCCGCGTCCCTGTGGAGTCTGGACAGCTTCGCGGGAGCATTCAATCAGTTCAGCTTTGGGCCATACAGCGGATGGACAGCCGTTGGGGTCTCGGTGGGACGCTAAACAAGAAGATGAACGCAAAGAAGCAACCCGCCCGGCAAGTGCCGGGCGGGCTGTTTTTATGTGTCTTCGGCTTCTGCTTTTTCGGCACGTTTGTTTTTGGCTGTTACAGATTTGTCGCCTGCCATGACTTTCGGTCCCTCACGCTCGTTGATGGGTACGCCTTGCGCTTCCAGAAAGGGCCGGGGGGTCGGCTCGGTCAGGCGCGGGAACAGGCGAAACAACACCACCTGAATGCTGCCCGCCAGCGGGACCGCCAGCAGCAGGCCCGGCAGGCCAAACAGCGCCCCGCCCACCACCAGCGCAAACAGCGACACAATCGGGTTCAGACCGACCCCGCCGCCGACCACGCGGGGGGTGACGATGTTGTCAAACACCTGGTTTAACAGCAGCGTCGCCCCCAGCGCAATCGCGCCAAATACCAGTCCGCTGGCACCATCCCCCGTCGCCGCCGCGAAGGCCACCAGAAACGTAATCAGCGCCGTGGCAATCGCCCCGATATACGGCACGGCATACAGCACGCCCGCCGCCGCGCCAACCAGCAGCGCATACTGCCACATCGAATGATGCACTACCCCCAGCCCGTAGAGCAGGGCGATTGTGAAGACGCCGTAGAGCGCACACACGATCAGCAGCCCGCGCAGGTAGTCCGAAAAGACCCCGCCGACATCCCCGGCAATCTGCGCCATCATCGGGCGCGACTTTTCGGGAGCCAGAAACAGCAGCCGCGCCTTCAGCCGGTCAATGTCTACGAGAAAGTAAAATGCCAGAATCAGCGTCAGCACCAAATCCACCAGAAATGTGGCCGAGCCGAGCAGAATGGTGATGAGCCGCCCCCCGCTTTCGCGCAGCACCCCGGAGGCGCGGCTGGAAACGTCTTCGCTGATGGCGCTCAGGTTGGTCGGCAGCGTGAACGGGCCAATTTTGTGGTGTGCCACCAGAAACTTGCGGGCGGCGTCCTGCAAGCCGTTGATATAGGTCGGCCCGTTTTCGGTCAGCGACGCGGCCTGACTAATCAGCGGCGGGATGGTCAGCCAGCCAATGCCGAAGATGATTAAAAGAAACAGCGTGAAAATCAGCCCCGCCGCCGGAGCGCGGCCTATCCCGCGCTTGACCAGAAAGTCGGCCAGCGGGTCCAGCAGCAGCGCCAGCACCAGGCCGATGGCGAACGGCGTAATAATTGCCAGCGCCGCTTCGCCGAACTGGCGCACGACAAAGGCGACGACAATCAGCAGCAGAACGCCGAGCGCGAAATAAAACCCGGTGCGGACCGCCTCACGCGGCGGCAGAAGACGGGTCTCGGAGGAAGCGTCGGGAGAATGGTAAATGGGCATAGTAGGCAATCATACCCCGGCAGGCATTGGGTTACACGGCAGGGGTGAACTTCCCCACGTTTCTGCTCACGCCGGACAGGGTAGGATTATGCAATCTTAAGAAACATTTTCCCACGCTTCCCCTTTCACGAAAGGCTTCCCACTATGGATGCACCTCTCGCCAACACACTTTCCCCCGGCGCACTGGCCCCGGATTTTGCTCTTCCTCAAGCGTCTCGCGGCGCACCGGCCCGGCTGTCCAGCCTGCGCGGGCAGCCGGTCGTGCTGGCGTTCTCTCCGCAGGACTGGGACCCGAGCCGGGCGGAAAGCCTGGCGCATACCCGCCGCCTGCTGACCGGCGCGGGCTTCGGCGGCGAGCTTTTGGGCCTGACCCGTGACGGTCTGTGGTGTCAGGCGGCGTTTGCCGACGGCCCGCTGGCATTTCCCCTGCTGTCGCAGACCGACCCGAACGGCAGCGCGGCACGAGCCTTCGGCGTCGCCGGGCGGCAGGCGCTGTTTCTGCTGGACGGGGACGGCGTCATTCAGTGGCGCTGCGTCGCCGCGCCGGGGCAGCCGCTTCGTGCCGAGCAGCTAATCGCCGGACTTTCAGTGCTGGCCCCTGCGCCGAGTGCCGACTCTTCGCCAAAAGCGGGTCTGTCCCGGCGCGAGTTTCTGGCCGCCGCGCTCGGCGCAGCGCTGGTGCTATCCCTGCCTGGCAGCCCCGCCCGCGCCGCCGACTCCATCACCGCGCCTGCCGGTACGAACACCCTGCACCCGCCGGTCACTATGGGGACTATGCCCGTCACCCTCAACGTCAACGGCACGGACTACGCGCTGCACATTGAGCCGCGTGTGTCGCTGCTGGATGCCGTGCGCGAGCGTATCGGCCTGACCGGCTCCAAGAAGGGCTGCGACCACGGGCAGTGCGGGGCCTGCACGATGCACGCGGGCGGCAAGCGCATCAACTCCTGCCTGGCGCTGGCGGTGGCCTATTCGGGCAAAAAAATCACTACGGTGGAAGGACTGGCCGCCCCGGACGGCACGCTGACCCCGGTGCAGGCGGCGTTCATTCAGCATGACGGCTTTCAGTGCGGCTTCTGCACCTCGGGGCAGATTATGAGCGCCACGGCCCTGCTGACGGAGCCGGTCGGGCCGGAAGACAGCGATGTGCGCGAGGCGATGAGCGGCAACCTGTGCCGGTGCGGGGCCTACAACGGCATCGTCGCCGCCGTGCAGGACGCCCGGAAGCAAAACACGGGAAAAGGAAACAGCAATGCATCCGTTTGAATACACACCCGCCTCGGAAGCAGCGGCGGCAGTCGGCAGCGGCGCGGTCGCAGGCGGCGGCGCTGGCTCGCTCACGAACCCGGCCCGGTTCCTGGCAGGCGGCACATCGCTGGTCGATTTGATCAAGCTGGACGTGGAAACGCCGTCCCGACTGGTGGATGTGTCTCCCCTTCCGCTGACCAAAATCGAGGCCCTGCCGGATGGCGGCGTGCGGATCGGGGCGCTTGTTACCAATACGGACATGGCGCATGACCCGCTGGTTGCCAAAAACTACCCGGCGCTGTCGCAGGCCATTTTGTCGGGGGCGTCCACGCAGCTTCGAAACATGGCAACGACCGGCGGGAACATTTTGCAGCGGACACGGTGCTACTACTTCCGGGACACAGCCTCGCCCTGCAACAAGCGCGTCCCCGGCTCCGGCTGCCCCGCTTTGGACGGCCACAACCGCATTCTGGCGGTGCTGGGCACGAGCGGGAAGTGCATTGCCTCGCACCCCTCGGATATGGCCGTCGCGCTGGCGGCGTTTGGCGCAACCGTTGTGACAAGCGGCCCCAAAGGCGAGCGGCGCATCGCGTTTCAGGACTTCCATTTGGAGCCGGGCGACCACCCGGAGCGGGAAAACGTGCTGGAACCCGGCGAGATTGTGACTGCCGTGGAGCTGCCTGCCCTACCCTACTCGGCCCACTCGCACTACTTGAAGGTCCGCGACCGTGCCTCGTATGCCTTTGCGCTGACCTCCGCCGCCATTGCTTTAGATATAAATGGCGGCGTGATTAAAGAAGCCCGGATTGCGATGGGCGGCGTCGGCACAAAGCCCTGGCGAGCGTTTGACGCCGAAAAGTCGCTGGTCGGCAAAGCGCCCACCGACGAGAACTTCTGGCAGGCGGCTCAAATTGCTCTGAAAGGCGCAAAGGCGCACGGCGAGAATGCGTTCAAAGTCGAGCTGGCACAGCGGACGCTGGTGCGCTGCCTGTCCACCGTCAGCAAGATGGCATAACGGAAAGCAAACCCAATGAACACCATACAAACGAAAGACATCACGCCCGCTGTCGGCGCACCGCTGGACCGGGTGGACGGACGGCTCAAAGTCACCGGCGGGGCGCGGTATTCCGCCGATATGCCGGTGGCCGATGCCGCCTATGCCGTGATGATTATGAGTACGACGGCACGCGGCAAAATTGTGGGCATTGATGCGTCCGAGGCGGAGAGCTTGCCCGGCGTCCTGCGCGTCATCACGCCCGCCAATGCCCTGCGCCTGCCCGGCGCGGCGAATGTGCAGTCAAAGCCGACGCAGAACCACAGGCGGACGCAGGCCGGTGATGAAAGCGCCTCCACGGACCTCAAGCTGTCGCTGCTGCAAAATACCGACGTGTTCTATCAAAACCAGCCCATCGGCGTCGCTGTGGCCGATACGTTTGAGCGGGCGACGTATGCAGCCTCGCTTGTGAAGTACACGTATGATTCGCAGACGCCGCGCACCGAGATTGACGCAGAGCGAAAAGACACCTTCGCGCCGAAGCCAAACCCGGCGCGGCCTGCGGATTCCAGCCGGGGCAACCTCAAAGAGGGCCTCGCGGCGGCGTCTTCGAAAATCAGCGCGGACTATGTGACGCCTGTGGAAAACCACAACCCGATGGAGCCGCACGCGACGCTCGCTGTCTGGGAAGGCAGCCGCCTGACAGTGTATGATGCCACGCAGGGCGTGTTCGGCACGCGCAAATCGCTGGCGAAAGTGTTCAGCCTGCCCGATGACAATGTGCGCGTGGTATCGCATTTCCTGGGCGGCGGCTTTGGGTGCAAAGGCTCGGCATGGTCACACGTTCCGCTGGCGGCGATGGCGGCGAAGATGACCGGGCGGCCTGTGAAGCTTGTGCTGTCCCGCAAGCAGATGTACGGCCCCGTCGGCTACCGCTCCCGCACAGAGCAAAGCTTGCAGCTTGGGGCACTGAAAGATGGCACGCTGTCAGCAGTGCGCCATGACAGCCTCTCGCAGACCTCGTCGTTTGATGAGTTCCTGGAACCGGCGGCGAAGGGAACGCGGATGCTGTATGCCGCGCCCAACGAAGAGACCACGCAGCGCCTGGTGCGCCTCGATGCCGGGACGCCCACGTATATGCGTGCGCCGGGCGAGGCTCCGGGGTCGTTTGGGATTGAGTCGGCGATGGACGAGCTGGCGTATGAGCTTGGCATGGACCCGGTCGCGCTGCGGCTGAAAAACTATGCCGAGTCGAACCCGGAAGACGGCAAGCCCTGGTCATCCAAGTCGCTGCGGGAGTGCTACACGGCTGCCTCGGACAAGTTTCACTGGGCCGAGCGCACCCCCGCGCCGCGCTCGATGACGACATCGGACGGCAAGCTGCGCGGCCTTGGCATGGCGACGGCGACTTATCCCACAAACCGGCAGGCGTCGGCGGCGTTTGCCCAGATTTTCCAGAACGGGACCGGCTACTCCAAAGCGGGTACGCAGGATTTGGGCACGGGAACCTACACGGTGATGACGCAGACCGCCGCCGACGCGCTGGGGCTGCCGCCGGAAAAGGTGCGCTTTGAGCTGGGCGATACGCTGATGCCGGAAACGCCGGTGTCGGGCGGCTCATGGACGGCGGCCTCCACCGGCTCCGCCGTCCGGGCGGCAGGTCTGGCCGTCCGCGCCAAAGCTATCGCGCTGGCTGTGGCCGACTCCGCCTCGCCTCTGTCCGGGCTGACCGCTGACAGCGTGGATGTCAAAGACGGGCGTCTGTTTTCCGTGGCCGAACCGACCAAAGGCGAGACTTACACTACTCTGCTAACCCGGCAAGGGCTGCCGAGTCTGGATGCCAAAGCGCAGTCCAAACCCGGCGATGAACAAGACAAGTATGCCATGCACTCGTTTGGTGCGGTCTTTGCCGAAGTTCATGTGGACCCCGATTTAGGCGAAATCCGCATAGCGCGTGTTGTTGGGGCCTACGGCGTCGGCAACATCCTGAACGCCAAGACCGCCAACAGTCAGCTTCTAGGCGGCATCATCTTCGGCATTGGCATGGCCCTGCTGGAAGAAACGATTACCGACCGGCGCACTGGGCGCGTGATGAACGCGGATTTAGCCGAGTACCATGTCCCTGTGAACGCCGACATTCCTGACATTGACATCACGTTTGTGCCCGAAAGCGACCCGTATATCAACCCACTCGGCGTCAAGGGGATTGGCGAGATTGGCATTACCGGCGTCGTCGCCGCGATTGCCAACGCCGTCTATCATGCAACGGGCAAGCGCGTCCGCGACCTGCCGGTGACGCTGGACAAGGTGATTTAGGGCAAGCCTCTATGAAAGAACTCGCCGAAATTGTCGCCGCCTGGGACGCCGTTCGCGCCGAAGGTGGGGAAGCTCTGCTGGCGACCGTGGTCGGCGTCAGCGGCTCGACCTACCGGCGGCCCGGCGCACGGATGCTGCTATCGCGGGAGGGGCGACTGGCCGGGTCGGTCAGCGGCGGCTGCCTAGAAGGGGACATCCTGCAAAAAGCGTGGTGGCGCACCGAGTTGGGCGCGGTCATTGTCACCTACGACTCGACCGATGCCGATGAGGACGTGGTCTGGGGCTTTGGGCTAGGCTGCAACGGCGTGGTACAGGTGCTTTTAGAGCGCGTCTCGCCTGACCGCCCCGGCCCGCTGAACACGCTGACAACCGTTCTGCGTGAGCGGGTTCCGCAAACAATTATCACAATTACGGCGTCGGACGACCCCGCCGTGCCGCTCGGCACCGCGCCGCCGGGATGGACGCCGCCGGAAGGCGTCACTGCGCTTCAGGAAGTCGTGCAGCCACCGGCCCCGCTGGTGATCTTCGGCGCGGGGCAGGACGCTCTGCCGCTGGTGCGGATGGCAAAGGAAATGGGCTGGCACGTCACCGTGGCAGACACACGCGGCACGCGGGCGCGGCCTGAGCGGTTTCCGTTGGCCGACTGCGTGTGTCTTGGCTGGCCCGACAGTGTAATCATAGATGAGCGCACGGCGGTGGTCGTGATGACACATAACTACCCCGACGACCGGCGCGTTTTAAATTCGCTGCTGCTGTCCCCGGCGGGCTACATCGGGCAGCTTGGGCCGCGTGTCCGCACGGAGCGGCTGTTGGCGGAGATTGTCGATGACGGGCTGGTGATGACGGAAGAAATGCGGCGGCGGCTCCATGCCCCGATTGGGCTGGATTTGGGCGCGGACAACCCGGAGGAAATTGCGCTGTCGATTGTCGCTGAAATACAGGCGGCACGAACCGGGCGCGAAGGCGGATTGCTCCGAAATCGCCGCGCCCCGCTTCATGCGCGGCCCGAAACAACTCTGGCCGCAGGCCCCCGCGAAGAGGCCGTATGCCTGCTGTCGGCGTAATCGTTCTGGCGGCAGGCGGCTCCCGGCGTCTCGGCACGTCAAAGCAGCTTTTGCGCGATGCGTCCGGCGAGACCCTGATAAGCCGGGCCGTGCAGACGGCGTTAGCTTCTATCTGCCGCCCCGTGATCGTCGTTCTGGGCGCGGCGGCAGACAGCATTCGGCCCGCGCTGGACGGCCTGCCCGTGACGGTTGCCGTCAACCTAGACTGGGAGACCGGCATGGCCGGGTCGCTGCAAGTCGGCCTTGCCGCGCTAGGCGAAGTGGATGCCCTGGGCGAAGTGAATGCCGCGCTGATGCTCCTGTGCGATCAGCCGGGGGTCACCCCGGCCCTCTTGAACTGCCTCGTAGACACCTCCCAAACCACCGGACACGCGCTGATCGCCTGCGACTACGGCGGTGCTGCCGGCGTTCCGGCGCTCTTTGCCCGCTCCCTGTTTTCCGATTTAATGTCCCTGCGCGGCGAGCAGGGGGCGCGGAGCGTCATTCACTCGTATGCGGGGCCGCTGACGTGTGTTCCGTTCCCGGAAGGGCTGTCCGATGTGGACACACCCGCCGACATGGCTCGGCTCGGGCTGACCGCCTCCCCGGACGCGGACAAGGCATGACCTTGCAGACGGGCGACAGCCCACTGTGCGTGTTCGCGGACCAGCGGCTCGGGGTCGTGTTCCGCCGCACGGCGGAGGGCAGGCAGGGCGCGGGGGTCGCCGAGATTGCCGAGGGCGATGCAGACATTTCGCAGAAGCCCTCGGCGCTTGGTGCGTTTGATGGGGCTGTTCTTGAACCTGGCCCGGAAGCCGTCGCCGTCCAGTGCCAGCAGTTCCAGCAGGTCGGGGGCGGTGAGGTCGGCACGGGGGGCGACGGCGGGGTCTTCAGATTTGACCGCGAACTTATTCCAGGGGCAGGCGGCAAGGCAGTCGTCACAGCCGTAAATGCGCGTGCCAATCAGGGGCCGCAGGTCTTCGGGAATGCTGCCTTTCAGCTCAATGGTCAGGTAGGAAATGCACCGGCGGGCGTCGAGCTGGTACGGGGCTGTGATTGCCCCGGTCGGGCAGGCCGGGAGGCAGCGGGTGCAGGTGCCGCAGTGCGTGGTTTCGGGCGTGTCGGCGGGCAGGGAGATATCTAGGAGTATCTCGCCCAGAAAGAACCAGTTTCCGAGGCGGCGCGAGAGGAGATTGGTGTGCTTGCCAATCCAGCCGAGGCCCGCCCGCATGGCAAGGTCCCGCTCGGTGATGGGGCCGGTGTCGCAGTAGATTTTGCCGCCCGCGCCCGGCGACTGCGCCTGTATAAACGCGAGAAGCGTTTCCAGCCGCGCCCAGAACGTCTCATGGTAGTCGTCAAACCGGGCATAGCGAGCGACGGTTCCCCTGCCCTGCTCGTCGGCGGGGGCAGGCTGCCCATCCTCCGGCGAATAATTCAGCGCGACGCAGACCACTGACCGCGCCCCCGGCAGGACCAGCGACAAGTCCCCGCGCTTCGGCTCCTGACGGCCCAGATACAGCATCTCCCCGGCGCGGCCCTCGGCAAGCCACCGCTGATACGCCCGGTGATGGGGAGGCGGCTCGGCCCCGGTGATGCCGCAGAGGGCAAAGCCCAGACGGGCGGCTTCGGCTTTGATGGCGTCTGCCAGCGAGCTAGAGGGGGCGGCGTCCGGCATAGCCTGCCTCGATTTCATGCCAGGTGGTGATGGTGTCCTCGCCCAGATGCCAGCACAGGAAAACTTCGTGGAAGGGGTCGGCGTTCAGAAAGTGCGGAAAGTCGACCAGCCCCCGCTCCAAATCTTTGATTTGGATGCCTTCCGCTGCGATGTCTTTGACAATCTGCTGTGCCTGCGCCTGAAACCGGCCTGCGCCGGTCAGGATTGGGCCGCTCCCGTTGCCGCGCAGGACAATCGTGGGGGCCGCGCCTGCGGCTTCCTGTGCGCGGCGGGCTTCGGCGAGAAGCTCCTGCACACGCAGCAGGCGGCGGCGCAGGGCGGGCAGCGCGGCGCGGGCTTCGGCGACGGTGAAATGTGTGGAAAAGTGAGCCATAAGTCGTACCGGAGACCTACCCCCACGCGAAGCGCAGGACGCGGTGGTTCAGCGTGTCGGCGATATACAAATCACCGCGCCGCAGGCCATCGGCGGCGACGATGGAGGTCAGCGCCAGGCCACCGGGGCGCAGCAGGGTCCCGAGCGAACGGCCTACCCGATCCACCGTCGCCAGCACCTGCCCGTCGGACAGCAGCAGGCAGCGGACGCGGCCCCGCATCTCGCCGGTCAGCGAGTCCGGCTCGCCGCCGTCGGCCACATACAGCAGGCCCAGCGGGTCAATCGCCATCGCACGCGGGCTGTGCAGGGGAAGCGGCAGCGAGTCGTCGCGGGTGCGGCGGCCATTGCCGGTCACGCCGCCAATCTGCCGGTCGGCGCGGCCCACGGGGTCGAAACGAACCAGACGGCTTTGCCCGGTGTCGGCGGCATACAGGTTGCCGCCGGGGTCTACCGCCACCGCCTGCGGGCTGCTGAGGCCCGCACCGTACAGCCCCGGAGCGCCGATGACGCTCATAAACCGCCCTTCCGAGTCAAACCGCTGCACGCGGCTGTTGCCGGTATCGCACAGGTAGATGTCGCCGCCCGGCCCGACCGTGATCCCCGTCGGCCCGTTTAGCTCCCCTTCAGCGCGTCCCGGCTTGCCAAAGACAAGGGTCAGAACGCCTTCGCGGGTGAACTTCTGAACGCGGTTGCCGCCCTGCTCCACCACGTAAAACGAGTCTTCGATATCGACGGCGACGCCCTGCGGCGACAAAAACTGCGCCCGTGCCGTGCCGCGTCCGCCGATGGCCGCGACGCCGCCGCTTGGGGTAATTCTTTGAATGCGGTGGTTATACGAGTCGGCGACAAACAGGACGCCGCTGCGGTCCACAGCCAGACCGGTCGGATAATGAAACTGGTCCGCCCCCGCGCCGCGCCCGCCGAACACTTCCACCACGCGCAGACGTGTCGGCGCGGCGGCGGCGGGCGCGTTCACGCGCCCCGCCCGTGCCGACAGCGTCATCACGCCGTCGTCCTCGTCCTCGCCAGTGTCACGCGGCCTGTTCAGCCGCACTTCCGCCAGCGCGGTTCCATCCGGCGAACGCTCGATGCCGATGTCACGGGCAATGGGACCGGCAGGGGCGGCTCCGCTTTGGGCGGGCGCGTCGTCTTCAAATTCCAGAAAGCTAAATCTATCGCTCATAAAATAAAATCTGTAAGATATGCCGCTTTAGTATAGCCGATTTCGGCCCAATCTGGATGCCCGGCGGGGTCTTCTCAAGCAGGGCATTTCGTGATACAATAGGCCATGCTAGCAATCACCTCAAAAATCACTCTGGCCGGCGCTTTGGCCGCGCTTGCCCTTGTTTCCGTCAGCGCCGCACGGGCGCAGTCCCCGGTCGCGGGGGGCGCTCAGGTAGACCCAAGCGTGCCGTCGCAGATGTGGCAGGGCTGGGGCACGTCGCTGGCTTGGTGGGCGCACGTCGTCGGCGGCTTTCCGGAGCCAATCCGCACGGAATACATGGACAAAGCCTTTGACCCCGTCAAGGGGCTGGGGCTGAACGTCATCCGTTACAACATCGGCGGCGGCGAGAACCCGGCGCACCTGCCCCCGAACAAGCAGTTTTTGTCGTTCCGGGCCACCATCCCAGGCTTTTCCCCACAGCCGGGCGTCTGGGACTGGTCGGCGGACGCCAATCAGCGGTATGTGTTAAAAGCCGCCATTCAGCGCGGCGCGGACCAGCTGGAAGCGTTTTCCAACTCCCCGCCGTGGTGGGCCACCGTCAGCGGCAGTGTCACCGGCGGCGTGAACGGCGCGGACAACATGAAGCCGGGCATGGAAGACGCCTTTGGGGACTACCTGGCGGGCGTCGTCAAGCACTTCCACGACGACTGGGGTGTGACGTTCCGCGTGGTAGAGCCGCTGAACGAGCCGACCAACGGCTGGCAGTATGGCGGTCCGTTCAACGGGCAAGAGGGCTGCGTCATCACCCCGCCCCATCAGAACGTGGTGATTAAAGCGACGGGCGCGGCCCTGAAACGCGCAGGCATTACGGCCACCACGGGGACGGCCTCCGATGAGACTTCCATCAGCGCCTCTCTCAGCACCTTCAACGGCTACGACCCCGCAACGCTCGCCGCGCTGTCCAAAATCAACACGCATTCCTACGGCGGCGGCAACCGGGAGCGCCTCGGGCAGCAGGTGCGGAGCGCGGGCAAGGACCTGTGGATGTCCGAATACGGCGACGGCGATGCGTCGGGGCTGTCCCTGTCCCGCCAAATCCTCACCGACATCAACGGCCTGCACCCGACGGCGTGGGTCTACTGGCAGTTCGTGGACGGCGGCGGCTGGGGGATGCTGACGAACTACGAAGACAGCTACGCGCACACGGCTTACGGAGTCAACAAAAAGTATTACGTGATGGGCCAGTACAGCCGCTATGTCCGCCCCGGCTGCCGCCTGCTGCCCGTGGCAGACCCGAACACGCTGGCCGCGCTGGACCCGAAACAGAAGACGCTGACGCTGGTGGTGACCAACACCGCGCAAACCGAGATGCCCGTGGCCTTTGACCTGTCCCGCTTCACCAGCCTCGGCAAAACCGCTTACGAAGTCCGCACCTCTGCCACGGAAGACTGGGCACGCCCCGTGCCGACGCTGCTCCAGGGCAAGATGCTCACTGTCACAGTATCCCGGCAGTCCGTGACCACGTTCGTAATTCCGGGGACAACTTACACCGGCCCGCTGTCTTCGCCCGCGCCCGACGCGCTGACGCAAAGCACGTACATTCTGACCAACGGCGATGGGCAGCGGCTTGGCGGGGCGGGAGCGAAATGGCGGCTGGTGGATTTAGGCGAGGGGGATTATGCACTGGAATCTAAAGCCAGCGGGCAGGTGCTGGATGTGTACGGCTCTTCCCGCGATGCCGCAGCGAAAGTCGGCGAGTACGCCCCGAACGGCGGCGACAACCAGACATGGCATCTCCGCAAAGCCAAAGACGGAACGTACACGCTCCTTAACCGGGCCAGCGGCCTGGCCCTCAGCCTCAGCGCACCTGCCCTGACACAGGAAGCGGACACGGACAAGCCCGCGCAGACGTGGCGGCTTACGCCGGAGAAGTAAAGAGGCCCCCCCGCCCCAATTCTGGAGAGCCAGATTAAGAGTAGGGGCAGGGCTTGCCCCTGCCCTTCCTATCTGTCCGAAATCCGGTTCCCCCAGAATTGGGGGCTAGGGGGCCTTCACCGCCTTCAGCGTTCCCGTCACTTCCAGCGTCAGCGCAGGCGTGGACCCGTCGCGCATGTAAACCCAGACGGTTTTGGAGACCGGCCCCGGCCCGAAGCGGGCGGGGTTGACCGTCACTACGAGCGGCAAAGTCGCGCCCGGCGCAAGCGTCAGCGGCAGGCTTTTTCCGCCTTCCGGCATGGCCTCGGTGCAGTGGCAGGAGGTTGGGACGCGCAGGAGCGTCACCGGGCCGGCCCCGCCGTTGCGGAGCCGGAACGTATGCGTCAGCGGCGACGGGTCCCCGCAGGTGCGCGTTCCAAAGTCATAGTGGGCCGTGTCCGGCGGCGCGACTGTTAATCGTGCCGGGGAGTCCGCCCGGAGCGCGAGGCAGGGCAAAAGCAGCAGAGCCGCTGGCATCATCAAAAACTTCATAGCTGAATTGTACCCGTGCATTGACAACCCTTCGGTGATTGCGGGTATAATAGACGCATATTCCGGGGTCGTTCAATGGCAGGACCGCAGTTTTTGGAGCTGCTTATCGGGGTTCGAATCCCTGCCCCGGAGCCTTTTCTCAGTGGTAAGACTTTTGTGTGAGACTCTTGTTTTCGTGCGCGGCGGGTATAATACGAGTATGGACCCAGAGTATTTCCGCACCGAGGAACAAATCACGCTCACACCCGGCGAATGGCAGGAGCTAGTCACCTCCCTGCAAAGCTTGGTGCAGGCCAACACCGCTCTGCTTCAAACCGTCTCGGAACTGATGGCCCAGCGTTCTGATGCCCTTGCCCCGCAGTCGCCCGCGCATCCTCTCCCACCCTCTCTGCCGTTTCCTGACCCCTACGACCTCGCTTCTTTAAACCGCCTCCTGTCCGATTAATTTTATGGCGCTTTCACCGCTGTTTGCCGTCTCTGTGCTGGTATTTCTGATTGCCTGCCTCGTCGCTTACTGGCGCACGTTCAGGGTGGGCAATAAGTACCGCCTCCCGGTCGCCGTCTGTTCGCTGCTGAACTCGGCAAGCCTGGTCGGGATAATTTTGCTGGGCCTCGAAGCCCGAGAAAAGCGCACTTACCTGGCATTCGGCCTGCTGGTCCTAGCCGCCGCAGGCTATTTGCTGACTGAATGGTGGAATCTGCGGCTGACAAAGCAGCAGGAAGACACATTAGAAAAACCGAAAGAACTATGACCGAACCGCAAAAATGGCCCACGCGGCTGTGGCTGGTCCGCCACGGCGAAAGCGCGGGCAATGTCGCCCGCGACCTCGCTGAAGCCTCCGGGCAGCCGATGATTGAGATTGCCGAGCGCGATGCCGACGTCCCCCTCTCGGCGCGGGGCGAGCGGCAGGCGCGGGCGCTTGGCGAGTGGTTTGCCGCGCAGCCCGCTGGCGAACAGCCTACCCTCGTGCTGGCTTCCCCCTATGTCCGCGCCAAACAGACCGCTCGGATTGCCCTGACGGCGGCCCATCTCTGGCGCGATGAAGAAACGCTGACCGTGGACGAGCGCCTGCGGGAGCGCGAGTTTGGCATTCTGGACCGGCTGACCTACGCCGGGATTGCGGCAAAGTACCCCGAGCAGGCCGAGATGCGCCGCCAACTGGGCAAGTTCTACCACCGCCCGCCCGGCGGCGAAAGCTGGTGCGATGTCATCCTGCGCCTGCGCTCGCTGCTGGACACCCTGACCCGCGAAGGCCGGGGCGAGCGCGTCCTTTTAGTCTGCCACTCGGTCGTGATTTTGTGCTTCCGCTACTTATTGGAGCGCATGGACGAGGAAGAAATCCTGGAGATTGACCACACCAACGAAGTCGCCAACTGTTCGGTGACCTCCTACACCTTTGACCCCGACGCAGGCCGTCACGGCAAGCTGGCCCTGCGGGAGTTTAACTTTGTCGCCCCCGTGGAAGAAGGAGGCGAAGAAGTCACCACCGCCCCGGACGCCCCCGCCGCGCCCCATTAGAACTTGGAAGAAGTAAGGCCATGAGCCAGCAAGACAATCCCGCCGTTGAAATCACCGAAGACCTGCTCCGAGGCTGGCCCCTGCCGCGTCATGAAAACGGCGACGACAAAGAAGGCCGAGGCCGGATTTATGTGGTCGGCGGCTCGCCCGAAATCCCCGGCGCGATCCTGCTGGCCGCACTGGCCGCGCTCCGGGCGGGGGCCGGTCAGCTTAAAATCGCTACGGCCCAAAGCGCCGCCGTCGGCATCGGTATTGCCGTCCCGGAAGCTTGGGTCGTGTCCCTGTGCGAGTCGCCCGGCGGGGGCCTTGACCCGGCCTGTGCCGAAGAGCTGGTCCGCGACGCCAACAACGCCGACGCCGTTTTGTTCGGGCCGGGCATGACCGATCCCGAAGCCACGAACGCCTTGCTCCACGCTGTCGTGCCACAGATTGCCGGGCCGACCGTGGTGCTGGATGCCGCTCCCCTGGCCTGCCTCGGCGATGCCCCTGCCCTGCTGCACGGCCTGAACGGCAGCGTCGTCGTCACCCCGCACGCGGGCGAAATGGCGCAGATACTCAGCCGCCCGAAAGAGGCCATCAAAGCCGACCCCGAAGCCGCCGCACGGGAAGCCGCCGAACGCCTGCGAGCCGTGGTCGCCATGAAAGGCGGCGAGACGTACATCGCCGCCCCCGACGGGCGGGTGTATGTCAACCGGCGCGGCTCCATCGGCCTTGCTATCTCTGGCTCCGGCGACACGCTGGCGGGCATCATTGCGGGCCTTGCCGCACGGGGCGCGGACCCGGTGCAGGCCACCGTCTGGGGCGTCTTCCTGCACGCCCGCGCCGGTGAAGTCCTGGCGGATCGTATCGGCCCCCTGGGCTTTCTGGCCCGCGAGCTGCTGGCCGAAATCCCCGCCCTACTGCATGAGTTAAGCGCAGGCTAACCCCTGCTGCCCGGCGTCTCGCCGTGTGCCTCGTCCTCGCAGATGGCTTTCAGATTTCGGTTGCGAATGACTAAAAACCGGAGCATATAACGTCTCAGAAACAGCCAGTCCGCCACTGTGCCCAGCGGCCCCAGCGGTGACTTCCACGTCATCTCGTCCCGCATCAGCGTCCCGCCCGGAACCTCGGTAAACGTATGAACGTGCCGCAGGCTCGCAAATGCCCCCGACAGCGCCTCGTCGGCAAACCGAAAGGGCCGGTCAAACTCCGTGATGTGCGAAGTCAGCCGCTGCCGGACGCCCAGATGCGTCGCCTCAAACGTCAGCACATCCCCCGGCTCCGCTTGCCCGTCCCGTTTGTCCCCGACAAGCCGCTCCCGCGTCTGCGGAACCGTCCGCGCATGAACCTCCAAATCCCGGCTCAGGTCAAAGCAGCGCTCAATCGGCGCATGGATTTCGGTGACAAGTGTGATTGTGGGCATTAGTTTGTATGATAATTTCCGAATGCTGCCGCAATGTTCTGAGAGCCGTGAAGTACCCGGCAAACGCGGCTTACTTTGTGACGGGCGGCGTTTCCAGCGGCGCGGCGAGGAGCGTCGTTGTAACCGGAGCGGTGGCGGCGGGGATGGTCAGGGCGTTCAGGGTGCCTGCGAGGCGCAGACCGGCCAGCGCGATTTGACGGTTTGCCACTGTATGGGCAGCGGCGAGGTAGCCGGACGGCAGGGTGACAGTGACGAGCGTGCCCTCGCCGGGAATCATCGGCAGCGTGCTGTTCTGATACACGGTAGATTTGGCGAGGGCGTTGCTTTCCAGCAGCCAGCTGTGAACGGTCTTGTCGGAAAGCTGCGGATACGTCGTGCGGGCATAGGCTGGGGTTTCCAGCGCGGCGGCGTATTTCTGAATCTCTGCGGGGTCCTTCGATGCGCCCAGCAGGTCGTCCCACAGGGAATGCAGCTTGCGCGGGTGGGCGGCGGTCAGCAGCGGGTCGCCGGCGACGGCGTCGGGAGCCAGGGTTTCGGCGTTGCCGCCTTTGTCGCCTTTGGGGAACAGGGCGGAGTAGTAGGAAGTCGTGTGCAGAGGCTGATGCACGTCGCCTACCAGATGCTCCACCCAGCACAGCGCCACGGCCCGCTCGGCATCGGTCCCGGCGGGGCTTGCCAGCACGGCGGATTCCGCGCCAATTTGCGTTTCGGCATTGGGCTTGACCGGCAGGAGCGCCACGGGGTCGGCGGTGTAGCCGGGGGCGACGATGGGGATGTCGTCGTAGTGCCAGATCGGGCGGTCATCGGGCGTTTTGCGGATGTCGTCGGGCCACGTCGACGCCTTCATAAACGCGAACCGCGCTTTGTCGGGGTACCCGGCAGGCATCTCGCTCATCCAGAGGGCATAGTCCCGGTGACGCTGAAGCAGGGCATCCACTCTTGCTTTTGCGGTGGGGGTCAGGTTGTCGTAGGCGATATCGGCCACGGTCATGTGCCCGGTGGAGTTCCAGGCGCGGGCGGCAGGTAGGGTCAGGGCCAGACCGGCACAGAGCAGCGCGGACGCGGCGGCCAGACCCAGTGCCCGGCGAAGCAAAAAACGGGTGTGTTTCATGGCCCCCAGTATACCCGGCATACGCGGCGCTTTTTGGTTAAGGCAGTGTTAAATAATGCGCTTATCCCATCCCCCACTCCGGCGGCGGGCAGGCAGGGCGGGCGAAAAAGTAGCCCTGCACGTAGTCCGCGCCCGCCTGACGCACCCACTCCCATTCTTCGGGGCGCTCGATGCCCTCGGCGATTGACTTCAAGCCCAGCCCCTGCGCCGTTTCCAGAAGCTTGCGGGCCGCCAGCGCTTTGGCCGGGTCCTCGTCCACGCCGCTCACCAGCGAGCGGTCCAGCTTGACATATTCCGGGCGCAGATTGAATTGGGCGAGAAATTGATGAAAATGAGGCCCGGCAGGCTGTGACGCGCCGCCCCGACCAGCGCGGCCCGCCGGGCGGCCAGGTCAAGCTGAAACAGCAGGTTGGCCCGCCGCGCAATGTCCAGCATCGGGCCGGGGGTGATCGTCTCGTCGTTCAGCGTCGCCCGCATCAGGCACTCATGTCCCAGCAGCGCCGGGGCAGCGCCGTCCGTGCCGCAGTGCAAAATCGGCTGAAACACAGAGGACAGCCGCTGCCCGCGCAGGATTTCCAGCAGCCAGCCCGACTGCACATGGGCGGCCAGATGCGGCAGGGACCCGATCTCCTCAGATTTCGCCGCCAGGCTGTCCGCCTGATATGACGCCCGCGTGTCCCGCTGCTCCGGCGACGACATCCGCTCCACAATCGGCGACAGCAGCGGGGCCAGGCTGCCGGAGCGGGCGCGAATGCTCAAAACCCCGTCCTGCTCCTGATGCTCCCAGGGCGATTGGTTCAAAAACTCCAAAATCTTGCCCAGTGTGTACGTGTGCGGAAAGGTCAGCCGCAGCGTCCCCGGCCCCTGCAGCGGCCGGGGCAGCACCTCGCAGTGCTGGCAGCCCGGCGCTCCCGTGGGCACATCTTCAGCACGGGGCAGGGTCATCCCGTGCGCGTAGCCTTCCAGCGCGGCGGCTTTGGCGGCTTCGGCTTCGGGAGTGTCGGCGAGGCCCGTAGGGGCCGGCCCGGCATGGGCGACGGATTTGTCGGCGTCTCTGAGCGTGTCTGAAACATACGGGGCGGGCAGGGGAGCGAGGGCGTCAGGCATGAGCGGTTCCTTTCCAGCGCATGGCCAGCGTTCTTCCGGGCGCGGGGCTGCAGTGATTTTACCATGTTTCGGTAGACTGCTCCCTCTTTTCTTGTCATACATTATCATAATCTGATAATGCGTATTATTTTATACTGTGGTATTATAAACGACGCCGCCAGAGAGGAATGCTATGCACAGCGAACTAAGCAGTGACCCGCCAACGCCACAAACCAAGCCCCAGGGCGAAGACCAGATAGAATTGGCGGAAGAGATGCGCCAAAGCGGCGAAGGAATGCGCCAGGAAGCAGAGACGGGCCGAACGGAGGCTGAGACCAATCGTTCTGAGGAAGAGGGACTTCGCCAGCAGGAAGAGAGCTTTCGGCAGGGGCAGGAATGGAAGCGTGACTTCGCTGAGGAGATGCGCCGGACCGCCGAAGACCAGCGCAAGGTCACGGAAGATTTGCGGCGACTGGGCGATCAGCAGCGGCAGGTCGCCGAAGAGCTGCGCCTTGTGTCGGAGCAGATGCGGCAGGCGGTGGAAGAACAGCGCCAGATTGCCGCCGCAGTGTTGGGCAGCAATAAAGTATTAGGCAAGAGGCTCGGAGAAAATGAAGGGAAAGGGTAAAAGATAAGCATGACCCGCAGGAACCAGGTGGCGGCGTAAAGAGTTGAGAGGCTGTGAAGCAAACTGCCAGCCTGTCTTTTATTTTCGTCACCCTGCTCATCGACATCCTCGGTTTCGGGCTGCTGTTCCCCGTGCTGCCCAAGTTTATTGCCACGCTGTCGCACCACGGGATCAGCGCCGGGGCGCGGGATTACGGCTGGCTGCTGTCTCTTTACGGGGCCATGCAGTTTTTGTTTTCGCCGCTGCTCGGGAGCCTCAGCGACAAGTATGGCCGCCGCCCCGTTTTGCTTCTTTCTCTGTTCTTTACCGGCGTGGACTACGTCATCATGGCCCTAGCTCCGACGCTCATCTGGCTGTATGTCGGGCGGACGCTGTCGGGGATTACCGGGGCGAGCTTTACCACTGCGAGCGCTTATATCGCCGATGTCAGCCCGCCGGAAAAGCGGGCGCAGAACTTTGGCCTCATCGGCGCGGCCTTCGGCATTGGCTTCGTGCTGGGTCCGGCGCTTGGCGGCGTTCTGGGGGCATGGGGGCCGCGTGTGCCATTCTGGGCGGCGGCGGGGCTGGCCTTTTTGAACCTGCTGTACGGCGCGTTCGTGCTGCCCGAATCGCTGCGGCCTGAAAACCGCCGCCCGCTGAACTGGCGCGAGGCGAACCCGGTGGGGGCACTTGCCGTGCTGGGCCGCTATCCGATTGTCTGGGGGCTGACGGGGACTCTGGCGGCAAGCAGTTTGGCGGGGCAGTGTTTGCAGAGTACATGGGTGCTGTGGGGAACTTTGCGCTTCGGCTGGGACGAGCGGGCAACGGGCTTTTCGCTGGCGGCCTTCGGGGTGATGGCGCTGCTGGTACAAAACTTGGGCGCACGGTTTTTACTACCCAAACTGGGCGAGCGGCGGGCGCTCCTGCTGGGCCTCGGTATCGGGGTTTTTGAGTATATTGCTTACGCGCTGGCGACGCAGGGCTGGATGGTCTATGTCATTCTGCTGGCCTCGGGCATCGGTTTTTTGTCCGGGCAGGCGACGCAGGGCCTGCTGTCGCGTCAGGTGGGGGAAGACGAGCAGGGGGCTTTGCAGGGGGCGCTGACAAGTCTGTCGAGTCTTGCAGGCATTGTCGCTCCGCTGCTGGCAACGAGCTTATTCAGCGCAGCCACCCGGCATGGCGGCCCGGTCTTCTTCCCCGGCGCCCCGTTCCTCCTGAGTGCCGCTTTGACTTTGATTGCGTTTGTGCTGGCCCGACGCGCCCTGTCCGGCCAAACCGAGCCGCAAAAGAGCCTGATATACCGCGCTGAGTAGCGGCCTCCGTGTTTGGAACTTCCTGCTCTTCGGGAACGCTCTTGACACACATTAACTCGCAAGGAGAACCCGATGACGCCTATCCAACGCGCCGCCGCCGCCCTGTCTCTGACCTGTGCCTTCGCCGCCCTGTCGCCGATGGCCCATGCCGAAAAGCACCATGACAGCAACACGTTCCACAAACTTGGCAAGGCCATTCAGTACCCGTTCCGCAAAGCCGGGGAGAACACCAGCATTGTCGCCCACCGCGCTATCGGTCAGAAGTCTGTCGTTCATCGCCGCAACGGCGACAAGACCTACCGCTCAGTGGTGACCCCCAATGGCCGCATCCACCGCAAGTACCGAGTCGGCCACAAGCACCCCAAATACCGCAAGCATCTGTAGGCCCCCCGCCCCCAATTCTGGGGGAGCCAGACTAGGGACAAGAACTGTAGGGGCGCGATTTATCGCGCCCTCTTTTCTTGCCGCGCCCTCTTTTCTTATTTGGCTTACCCCGGCCAAATCTCTGGCAGCGCCTCGGGGCGCACACCCGAGCTCTGCATCAGGTAGTGACGGCCCGTTTCGGACGCCTCTAAAAAGCCGTGCATGGCTTCCAGAACGTGATAGGTCAGGTCGCCCGAGGCCCGATGCGGACGATTTTCGGCAATCGCGTAAGCCATATCCGCGACGCCGAGGCCGCGTGAGTTTTCGGCGTAGCCATGCTTCAGCGGCACTTCCTTCCACTCCCCATCCCGGTACAGCTTCACCACGCCATCAAAGTTGTTCGGGTCCGGCACCGACAGCGAGCCGAGCGAGCCGTGAACCTCAATCGGCGGCAGGTTGCCCGCCCATGTATCGAACGACGTGATAATGGTCCCGACCGCGCCCGAAGTGAAGTCCATCACGCCTGCGATATGGGTCGGCGTTTCCACCACAATTGTTTCACCGGCAAACGGCTGACTGGTAATCTGCCGCTCGGGGAACGACATCTGCGCGGAGCCGGTGACGCGGCGGATGGGGCCAATCAGCGAAATCAAGGCGGTGAGATAGTACGGCCCCATGTCAAACATCGGACCGCCGCCGGGCTTGTAGTAAAAACCGGGGTTCGGATGCCAGGTCTCGATGCCGCGAGACAGCATAAACGCCGTTGCCGCGACGGGGCGGCCTATCGCACCGTCGTCAATCAGCTTGCGGCAGGTTTGCAGCCCCGCCCCGAGGAATGTATCAGGTGCGCCACCAATCCGCAGCCCTTTGTCCGCCGCCGTCTGCAGCAGGGCGCGGCCCTGCTCACGGGTCAGCGACAGCGGCTTTTCGACGTAAATATGCTTGCCTGCGTCCAAAGCCGCCAAACAGACTTCATAATGCGCGGCGGGAATGGTCAGGTTAATGACAATTTGGATGTCCGGGTCTGCGAGAAGCTGCTCTGGCGTTAGTGCCCGCGCGATGCCATGCTCGGCGGCTTTCGCCTCGGCCCGCGACAGGTCCAAATCCGCACAGGCCGTGATGTTCAGCACGTCCATCCGCTTCGCGGTCTCAAAGTAGATATTGCTGATATTGCCGCAGCCGATCACGCCGACAGTGGCAGGAGGAACGGAAGTCATAGCAGGGTCCAATCTTGAAATTTGGGATTGATAATGCCGTTCGCCACTTGCCGTTGAATTTCCTGCCCGGCGGTCAAAGATTGCGCGGCTTCTACTTTTTCAGCGGCTGTGGGGGCGGCGCAGTCAGCGTCACGGCAAGGGGCGCTTTCCGCCCTTTCCGTGTGACTATCAGTGGCAGCGAAGATTGAGAGATCAGGTGCGTCTCTTGATCCAGCGATGTTGTTGCGACCGAGTGGCCGCCGAGAGACGTGATTTTGTCCCCGGCCCGCAGGCCCGCCTTCGCCGCCGGGGAGCCGGGCAGAACGTCCAGAACTTCCCATGGACCGCCGTTGGGCCGCCGCATTGTCAGGCCATACAAAGCACTCGGCGGCACGGTCACATCATCAAGTGGAATCCATGTGAGCGTCTGCATTTGCCCATTGCGTCGCCGTCTGACCGAGACCGCCCGCCCGGTCAGGCCGCCTATCAGCGCGTAAACCTGAGTATCCGGCAGGCCAGCCGCCGTCAGGCCGCTGATTGTTTCTATGGCGTCGCCGACACGCAGCCCGGCTTTCAGCGCGGGCGAGCCGGCCCGCAGATTTTTAACCGACAAGTTTTCCCGGGCGTCCTGTGTCAGCTCTACCCCGGACCAGCCCTGTGTGTAGCGTCCCCCGGCGGCGGACGGCTCCAGCGTCAGCTCCAAATGCGGCCCGTCCAGCGTCAGCCGGTATCCAGCCAGAATGTCCAGGCCCAATGAGGCGGACGTGCTATCTCCCGTAGTTTCCAGCAGGACGTTCGGAACGCGCAAGGCTCCGAGAGTGATTTCCGGCAGGCGCAATGCCGGGTTCTCATACCAGCCTTCAATCCGGCCAGTGAATGTATAGCCCACCGCCGAGGGATGAAGCTTTTGAGCAGCAGCGTGGTGAATTTGCGTCAATTCGCTTCCGGTATCAAAAACGAGGGTGTCACTCACACCAGGGGCGAGGGCAACCTGAATCATAGCAAGGCCATTACTGTTCGCGGTCAGCGGCAGGGTTTCTGCACCTGGAATATGCAGCGGCGGGTGGGCATAGTAGTAAACGGTCATCGTTTTGGCCGCGAAGTCAAAGCGAGTTGTCGTCGGGCCAAGCATTCCCAGCCCCACGATACCGGCGATATGCAGACCCTGAAAGGCATCGGGGATGAAACTCATGTCCAGCACATAAGCCTGAGTGATGTTGAACGTGACGGTATCCGCCGCGCTTTTGCCCTGGAGCACGGCAGATTGCAGAGCAACTGAAGTGTAGGCGGCCCCCTCTTGCTTCTGCGGCGGGGCATCTTTGGGCGTGTTGGCACGCAAGGAGAAGCCCAAATTGTACGCAGTCGCATCTGGCGCTGGCGTCGATTCAGTTGGTTCCAGGCCAAGAGCAGCCACAGCCCAGGGGGCTAAAGTGAGCGCGACATTAGTTCCGGTATCCACGATAAACGGCAGCGGCGGCTTGCCGTTGATGCTGATCTGAATTACGGGAAATGGACAGGTGACGGGGTCATACTGAAACGGAATGACGCGCCCCTGGCTCTCGTCGAGCGTGACGACAGAATCAGTGCGGCGCTCGGTAAGTGAAATGCTGAGCGTGACTAGGCCCGGCGCGGTCACGTTAAACGACGGCTGGCCGACGGGCAGGAACCCCGCCGTGTAGATTGCCGCGAAGTCGGCCCGCAGCAGGCCGGAGTCGTACAGGTCGCCGGGCTTGACGTGTATCTTAGTCAGCACATCCGCCGTTTTGGCGGGCGACAGCCCCGTGACTTTGACGGCTTGAACGTGATACTCTATCAGAGGAATCGTGACGACCCCTGTTTTGGGATCAATGTCCATGCCCGTGCCGACACTGAAATAATAACCCTGGTTCGTAACGTAGCCTCTAAAGGGATCGAAGAGGGTCGTAAAATCGCGGTAAAGCACGTTGAGGTCAAGCACTTGGCCGATTTTGACCGTCATCTGAGACACCAGGGTCGCACTGGGGATAGTTGGCTCTTTCGTCGGCGTGTCGGCGACAAACTTGATGGCGGTGACGATAGGGTATTCCGCAACGGTGAAAGTCAGATCGACCCCGCCCGCCGGGTCGGGCGCAGCACTTTCAGCCACCGTCCCCTGAAAGAAACCCAAAGCCTGCACAGCGACCCGGTCCTTTTCAGCGGCCTCCGGGCTGTAAGCGTCCCCGGTTTTCTCGGTCAAAGCCGCCCAAATATCGCTTTCCGGGACGTTCTTACTGCCGAAAATAACAATGCGGGCGATTTTGCCGGTCGGTGTAGGCGGGATAGGAGCGGCGAAGACAGGGGCAGAAAGAAGGGCGCAGACAAGCGCAAACAGAAGGCAGGATTTGGAACAGTACATGGGGCGTACTCCATTCAGCAGCGCGAGGCTGCCTCATACTTCGCCGCGCCGTGTTTTTTTTCCTGCCCGCAGCCGCCGAATGGTCCCCTAGCCCCCCATTCTGGGGGAACCAGATTTCGGATAGGACACGAGAAGATAAGAGGGCGCAGCAAGCAGCGCCCCTGCTCCTAATTGTCTGGCTCCCCCAAAATTGGGGGCGGGGGGGGGCCTCTACGGCATATCGGCGGACAGCCCCACGGCGGTGCGGTGTTCGGCCAGCACAGCGGCGGGGACCTGCTTCATAAAGTAGCCATTGGCAATGGTTAAAATCGCCACGTCGTCTAAGATGCCGATGACGGGGATAAAGTTTGGGATATTGAGCGGGCTGACCACAAAGCCCGTTGCGGCGAGAAGCGCGGTTTTGGCCGTCTTAGGCACACGCGGGTCGGTCAGCAGGGCACGGTACAGCGCGAGATATTTGGGGGACGCTTTGGCGAGCTTGCCGACGGCTTTAAGGCCGCCGCCGCGCTGAATGAAGCGACCAGTATTCCAGATGCCTTTGAGGTAATTCATGCGCTCTATCTACCCCGGCAGGCAGGAGCGGCAAACGCGGCAGGTTAGGGGTCGGGGGTCTCTTCGGCGAGGAGCTGCTGCGAGCCGTGCAGCAGGCGCAGCAGAAAAATCACAGTTTCAGCCCTGTCGGGCGGGTCGGCGGGGTCGGGCGGCAGGAGGGTAAACACAATGCGGACCGGGACACCCCAGCGGCGGGTGGGGCCGTGGTAGAGCAGGGGGCGCACTTCGCGGTGAAAGTGGTCGGAAGCATCATTATCCCGTGCATGGGAAAGCGGGCCGGGGAAGTCGGCCAAGTCATTGACTGTCTGCTCCAACTCATCCAGCCATTGAACAGCATATTCAGGGCCAAGCAAGCGGCTGAGATGGAGATACTGAGCCTCGCGGTCGCTGTCATAGCGGTCACTATCGACAACAACATAGCGAGGTGGCAAATCTTCCGACAAATATCTCATATCAGCCCCTGTCGCTCCGCTTCCGCGATTTTTTCCGGCGGCAGGGCAGCAAGGATAGCATCGCCTTCTGCCTCACGCTGTTCGTGAGATAAAGGGGAGAAATCAGGAAGGTTGTATTTGCGGCGCATCCGCGCCATCGACTCTGCCTGTGTGTACTTTGGGCCGTCGAGCATGGCCTGCATTTCGGCGCGGCCTTTTGCCTGCCGTTCCAGCCGGTCAAGAGCATCCTGGGCAGCGGCGGCGAGAAACGCCGTGAAGTCTGCCTCGGGCGCGGCCACCGCCTTGAAGCGGGCCTGCACTTCGTCGTCAATGGTGATAGTAAGCATAGCTTGATTATACCATCTATCACAAAGCAGTGTGCTATAATAGCCCCATGACACCCCTGCTTTTGCATAACACGCTCACGCGCACCAAAGAGCCGTTCACGCCCGAAGATGGGAAGACAGTGCGGCTGTACTGCTGCGGTCCTACCGTTTACAACTTTGCCCATATCGGCAATTTGCGGACGTATATCTTTGAAGACCTGCTGCACCGGACGCTTCAGATGCACGGGTGGGCCGTGGACCATGTGATGAACATTACCGATGTCGGCCACATGACCTCGGACTCGGACTCGGGCGAAGACAAGATGGCGACGGCTGCCGAGCGCGAGAAGCAGTCGCCCTGGGAGCTTGCCAAAAAGTATGAAGCGGCGTTTTTTGCTGATTCGGCGAAGCTCAATATCATCCGGCCCAATGTCGCCCCCCGCGCCACCGAGCATATCCCCGAGATGATCACGCTGATTGAAGAATTGCAGGCCAAAGGCTATACGTATGAGACCGGCGAAGGCATCTACTTTGACACCGCCAAAGACGCCGACTACGGAAAGCTGGCCGGGCTGGACCTCGCCGCGCAGAAGGCCGGGGCGCGGGAAGATGTCAATGTGGACCCCGGCAAGCGTCACCCCGCCGACTTCATTCTGTGGTTCACCAACAAGCCCTCCCATGTGATGAAATGGCCGTCCCCGTGGGGCGTCGGCTACCCCGGCTGGCATATCGAATGCTCGGCGATGAGCATGAAGTATCTGGGCGAGACTTTGGACATCCACTGCGGCGGCATTGACCATATTCCGGTGCATAACACCAATGAAATCGCGCAAAGCGAGTGCGCGACCGGCCATGTCTTCGCCCGGTTCTGGCTGCACGGGGCGTTTTTGACCGTGCAGGGCGGCAAGATGTCCAAGTCGGCGGGCGACTTTTTGACCGTGCAGCGGCTGATTGACCTCGGCTTTGACCCGCTGGCCTACCGCTACCTGTGCCTGACCGCGCATTACCGCTCCGAATTGGCACTGAACGTCTCCACTTGGGAGTCGCTGCACGCGGCGACGAAAGCCCTGGGCAAAGTGTATGAGCTGAAATCGCGCATTGGCGAGGACGACGGCCTGAGCGAGGCCGATTACGCCGCCGCCAAGCAGAAAGTCTTTGAGGCCATCTCGGACGACCTGAACCTGCCCCGCGCCGTCGCCGAGCTGCACAAGGCGGGTTCCTACCGCCTCTGGCGCGAGTTTGATTCGGTGCTGGGGCTGGATATTGAAGCCCGCTCCCGCAACGCCGTGCTGACCCCGGAAACCGACGAAGACCTGCTGCCCGCTGCGATTGTCGCCCTGAAAAATCAGCGCGACGATGCCCGCCGCGCCAAAGACTTCGCTCGCTCCGACGCTCTCCGCGTCGAAATCGAAGCCGAAGGCTACACCGTCGGCGACTCGCCGTCGGGCACAGTAGTCAAGAAGAAGCTGCTTTAGAGATTGTGTTGAAAGCCCTGAGATCGCCCCCTAACCCCCAATTCTGGGGGAACCGGAGTCAACAACAGAAGGGCAAAATCCTAACTGTCTGGCTCCCCCAGAATTGGGGGCGGGGGGCGATCTGGTCTTGGCACAGGCTCACTCTACAGTCTCTTAGAACAACGCTCAGGGAAAATATATCATGGATACAGAAATTGATCCCGGCACACGCCTCGGCCATGTCCATCTCAAAGTCGCCAATCTGGAGCGGTCGCTGGCCTTCTACCACGGCGTCCTCGGCTTCGGTGTCACCCTGCGTGTCGGGGACAGTGCGGCGTTTCTCTCGGCAGGCGGCTACCACCACCACATCGGGCTGAATACCTGGGAGAGCCTCGGGGGAACGCCGCCGCCGCCGGGGACGACTGGCCTGTACCATTTCGCCATTGCCTACCCCACCCGTGCGGCACTGGCCGATGCCCTGCGCCGCCTTCAGGCCGCAGGCATTTCGCTGGACGGCGCGAGCGACCACGGGGTCAGCGAGGCGCTGTACCTGCATGATCCTGATGAAATTGGTGTCGAGCTTTACTGGGATCGCCCCAGGGAATTGTGGCCCCGCACAGCAGACGGCAGCCTGACCATGTATACCCGGCAGCTTGATTTGCAGAGGCTGCTCGCAGAGAAATAGCAAGCTGTAAAATATCGTAGGCGACAGCCAGCCGCCGACCACAAAAAGCCCCCTGGCTTCACGCCAGAGGGCTTTTTTATTTTGATAGGCTTTAGTAGGCTCCGTGCCCGGTCAGGACAGCGGGGACGGTGCGGGCCAGCAGGATCAAGTTTAGACCGAACGACTGCCGCTCGATGTACTCTAAGTCCAGTGCGATGGACTCCTCAAACGATAGGTTCGCCCGGCCTGAAACCTGCCACAGACCCGTCAGGCCCGGCGTGACGGATAGACGGCCCCGCTGCATGGGGGTATACAAAGCGACTTCGCGGGGGATGGCCGGGCGGGGGCCGACCAGGGACATTTCGCCGCGCAGGACATTGATGAGCTGCGGAAATTCGTCCAGCGAGCCGCGCCGCAGGACGCGCCCGATGCGGGTGATGCGCGGGTCCTGCCGCATCTTGAAGACCGGGCCGGACCGCTCGTTTTCGGCCAGCAGCAGCTCCAGCCGATGCTCGGCGTCGGTATACATGGAGCGGAACTTGAAGACGGGGAACTCGCGGCCATCTCTGCCGACCCGCTTCTGAATAAACAGCACGGGGCCGGGGCTGCCCAGCTTGATCAAAAGCGCAATCAGCGCCAGCACCGGGAGCAGCAAAAGCAGCACGGTCAGCGACACAGCCACGTCCAGCAGGCGGCGCAGGGCAGAGTCAATCCGGGGCGTGCGCTTGCGGGGCAGTACATAACGCTGCGCCGACGACACGGGGGCCGACGACGGAACGGAGTTGGATACGGAGGTGGAGACTGGAATACTCATAAACATCTGCCTCAGAGGGGAGCGAGTGTAAAATTTCGCGCCCCTTTCTGGTAGTTATCTAGTGCATATTCCGTGCCAACCGCCTCTCTTTCCCGCAAAGCGCACTGTGTTCTTTGAGATTTTCGCTGTTTTAACCCGCAGGGTTACGAGTTTTCTGTGGGCCTGCTTTCTTCAGGAACATTTTTTTGCAGCAGGTCCGCAAAAATGCCCGGCCAGGAGCCTTCAATGGGCCGTGCGCCCACGGCTTTCTCATAGAACGCCACCGGCCCGGCCGCGCCGATGATGCCATACGCATAGCCGAGATCGTGCAGGCCCCACAGGGCTTCTACGAGCAGTGCCCGACCGATGCCGCGCCCGCGTACGGCGGCGTCTACCCCGGTCGGCCCGAAGAACGCCTTGCGCGTGGCGTCATAAGCGGCAAAGCCGACAATCCGCCCTTCTTCCAGCGCCAGAAAGCAGGGAAGGGGCTGCCGCGCAAATGTACTTCCCACCTCATCGGCCCAGCTTTGCGCGAAGTGCCGACAGATAAACTCGCGTACACGGGTCAGCTCAAACGGGTTGGCGCGGCGGATCACAACACCCGAATCGCGCACGCTGGCCGCGCCTTCTTCACGCGGCGGCAGGGAGTACAGGGGAACCAGGAGGTCAATCGGCATAAGGGGCAGTTCGGCACGGAGGCAGGAGTTTCCTGCACAGGTCTCCATGATCAAGGGCAGGAAAATCATACCGTCACCGCGAAACTAAACAGCAAAGACCGCTCTCCCGAACACTTCAAGGAAACCACACCATGTTCTGCCTTCGTCTCCCGTCTCACCTCAGGACGTATCTGGTCGCCGGGGCCGCGCTGCTGGCCCTCGGCAGCAGCGTCCAAACTCAGGCGCAGGCCGGGCCGCCGCCGTTTGTGCTGCATGATGGCGACACGGTTGTCTTTTATGGCGACAGCATTACCGACCAGCGGCTGTACACGACGGATGTAGAAAACTATGTTGTCACCCGCTTCCCCACTCTGCACGTTCGCTTTGTGCATTCCGGCTGGGGCGGCGACCGGGTCACGGGCGGCGGCGGCGGGCCGATTGACCGGCGGCTGCTCCGCGACGTCTTTGCCTACAAGCCGAACATGGTAACCATCATGCTTGGCATGAACGACGGCGGCTACCATACGTTTGACCAGCCGACGTATGACACGTATACGCAGGGCTACACACATATCGTCGATTCGATCAAGCAGACGCTGCCGGGCGTGCGGCTGACGCTGATTGAACCATCGCCCTATGACGACGTCACGCGCCCGCCGCAGTTCGACGGCGGCTACAACGGCGTGCTGGTGCGGTACGCACAGTTTGATAAAGACCTGGCCGCCAAAGACAGCCTCGGTGTGGCCGACTTCAACACGCCGATGGTGGCAATGCTTCAGAAAGCCAACACCGCCGATCCGGCGCTGGCCCAGAAGATCATCCCCGACCGCATTCACCCCAGCCCGGCGGGCCATCTGGTCATGGCAGAGGCGCTGATCAAAGCCTGGAACGGGCCAAGTGTCATCACCGACGTTCAGATTGACGCCGCCACAAAACGGGTTGTGGGAGCGAAAAACTCCAAAGTCACGGGACTGGCGGCAGCAGGTAAAACGCTGAGGTGGACGCAGACAGACGGGGCGCTTCCGCTGCCCCTGAACGCCGACGATCCCAGCGTGGCCCTGGTGCTGAAATCGTCCGACTTCGTGTCGGCGATGGACCAGGAAACCCTGCGCGTCTCCGGCCTGTCGGCGGCGGCGAGCTACACGCTGCTGATTGACGACCACGAAATCAGCAACTTCACCACCGGGCAGTTTGCGGCGGGGGTCAATCTCGCGCTTCTGGATACCCCCATGACGCAGCAGGCCGCTCAGGTAGCGAACTTAACGACCAAACACAACGACCTGCATTTCCGGCGCTGGCGCAGCATTCAGGTTCCACTGGAACAGGACGCGACCGATGCGATCACACAGGCCCTCCCGCCGCTGCTGGCCGCGCTCGACGCCCAGGAAGCGGAGATCGTGACGCAGCAGCAGGCCGCCGCCGTGCCGATTGTCCACCGCTACCAGCTTGTTCCGGCCCTGCCGCAGCCCGCTGGCCCCAATCTGGCGCTGGGCAAGCCGTATACGACCAGTGCGCCCAACCAGTACGGCTTTGGTACCGATGCGCTGACGGACGGCTCCTGGGAAGACACGGGCGTACACACCTTTGCCACCGATGACCGCGACACGTTCCCCAAAACTGCCACCATTGATCTCGGGGCGGTCTCAAAACTGAGTTCGGTCCGGGTGGGGATGCCGCCCTTCGGCTCCACCAAAACGGTGCAAGTGTCGGTCAGCGCGGACGGCCAGACATTCACGCCTGTGGGCAGCTACGTATTCACTCAAAATCACGCCGAGCGGCATTTGTACCGCTTCGCGCCGGTGACGGGCCGCTACGTCCGGCTGACCTACTCGGACCACTACGACGCCGGGGCCGGTTACAACACGCTGTTTTCATTTACGAGCGAGGTGGAAGTCTACGGTCCGTAGGACGTCCGGGCGGCCCCCTCCCGCTCGTTCCTCGCTCACTCCCCTGTGAGGGGAGGGAGCAAGGGACGAGCGGGAGGGGTAGCTACGGCAGCCGGGCAGCGGCGGCGGCGTCCAAGCAGAGCGTCAGGCGCGGATGCGTTCGCACGAGCGACGCGGGAAGCGCCTCGGTGACATCACCCGTCCAGACGGTGCGGACAATTTCAGCCTTGACCGTGCCGCTTGCCAGCAGCAAAATCTGCCGGGCTTCCAGAATGGTTCCAATGCCCATCGTGATCGCCTCACGCGGCACGGCGTCGATGCCGCCGAACGACGGCGCGGCATCCCGGCGCGTCAGGGGGGCCAGGGTCACCAATCGAGTGCGCGAGTTTGGGGCGCTCCCCGGCTCATTGAAGCCGATATGTCCGGTGCGCCCGAGGCCGAGAAGCTGCAAGTCAATTCCGCCCGCATCGGCGATTTGGGCCTCGTAGTCCTGGCACACCGCCGCGATTTGCTCCGGCGGGTATGGGCGGCCATCGGGCACAAACCAGCGGCGGCAGCGGATTTGGCGGAACAAATGCGCCTGCATGAACGAATGATACGAGTGCGGCGACTCGGGCAGCATCGGGTAGTATTCATCCAAATTGAACGTCGTGACGCGGGAGAAGTCAATCTCGCCCCGCTGAACGCGCCGGACAAGTGACGCATAGACGCCCAGCGGCGTTGCCCCGGTTGCCAGCCCCAATACCGTGTCGGGCTTTTCCCGTATCAGCGCGGCAATGCAGTCGGCGGCATATTCGCAGAGGGCCGGGTAGTCAGCGGTTACGATTAGCTCGTTCATGGGCTGATGGAGACCGGCTGCCCGGCATCGGCAGACCGGTAGGCGGCGAGAGCGACTTCCAGCGCCCGCAGGCCATCCTCGCCTGTTGCCAAATCGGGGGCGTCTTCGCCGGAGGCTAGGCGCACGAAATCAGCGACCAGACCTTCATCTGTGCCGCTTCCCCAGTAGGGCCACGTTACCTGCCCGGCACGGTCGTCGTAATGGATGAGGCTCTGGCCGAACATATCCATTTCCAAGACGCCGCCTGTGCCGACGACCTGCATCGTGACATCGCCCCACGTCGGGTACGTCTTCGGGCGGGACCAGCTTGTGTCTAACGTCGCAAAGACGCCGCCTTCGTAACCAATCGTCAGAAAACCGGTGTCGTCAAAGTCGCCGTGCGCGAAGCCATTGCTGATTTCGGCGTACACGTCGGTCGCCTCCCGGCCCAAGAGGACGCGGTTCAGGTCGGCGACATGGACCGTGTGGTCGATCACCGCGCCGCCGCCGGAGAGGGAAAGGTCGGTAAACCAGCCGCTAGGGGCGCGGCCCCGGTTGGTTCCCCGGATTGCCAGGACGTCGCCAATCGCCCCCGCCAACACCTGCTCCCGCAGACGCCGGAAGGCGGGCGAATAGCGGCACGGAAACGCCGTCGCCAGACTCACATTCTGGGCGGCACAGGCAGCAATCATGGCGCGGGCATCTTCAGTCGTCGTCGCCAGCGGCTTTTCGCACAGCACGGCGCGGACGCCGGAGGCGGCGGACAGTTCGGTCAGCGCCCGGTGATGGACGTTCTCCGAAGTCACCACCACGCCGTCGAGACCCGTTTCCAGCAGGGCCTCGGCGGCGGCAAAGTACGCTGTGCCAACGCTGCCTGCCAGCGCCCGCCCGCGTGCCTCGTCGGGGTCGGCAATTCCGATAAATGTCACGTCCGGGTGCGCGGCCAGGGACTGTGCGTAGGAAACGGCGTGCATATGCGCCGCCGAAAGAATGCCAATTCTCATAGCACAACCACCTTTCCCGTGTCCAGAGACTGGCGCACGGCTCCGGCAATTCGCGCCGCTTCCCAGGACTCTTGAAGCGTCACCGGCGGCGCATTGCCGTCTTGAAGCGCCTTCAGAAACGCCGCCAGCTCCGAGGCCAGAACGTCCGGCGGCGGGCCGGTGCGAGCCGTATCCTGCTCGATCAGCCCAGCATCGCCCGCCACTTCCAATGTCGTGCGCGGGCTGCCCCCGAACGTCAGCGCCCCCGTGACATGAGCCATCGCGCCGGACTCAAAGCGCAGAGTGATTAAGACATAGTCCCAGACAGGGTGGTTCAGCGATTGACTGAGAAATCCGCGTACGTACACGCGGGCGACCTGGCCGAATGTCCACCGCAGCCAGTCGAAGTCTGCCGTCAGCTCTTCCAGCACGCCCTCGACGTATTCCGTCCCTTCGCCGTTTTCGCAAAATGTCTGTGCCAGACGCACCGCTGACGGCGTGCCGACGCCGCCGGACTGTAACAGCCGGTGCGCCGCACCGAACTCCGGGGACAGCCGCCGCAGACCAGTCGGCATTGCGGCCACACCGGCCTGTTTGACTGCCGCCAGACACGCTTCGGCCTCCAAGCGGGGCGCGGCCAGCACCCCGGCTAGAAGCAGCGATTTTCCCGCTTCTGCCGCCTGTTTGAGCCAAAACAGATTCATCATGGATGACGGGGTGCAAATGTCGATGATGTCGGGGCGGGCGTCCGACATCAATGCGTTCCAGTCGGGTTCGGTGTATGGCTCCAGAACGCCGACAATCTCGGCGTCCGGCAGGGTGGCCCAGGCGCGGGCGTGCCGCTGGCTGAGGCTTTCGGCCCCGATAAGGGCCACGCGGTAGGTCACGAGTGTGTCTCCATTTCGGTATTCTGCCGCTATGATACCCTGCTGCGACAACAGGGGAGCGCCTCTTAATGCCAGAGAGCGCCGTAGGACACGCAGCGTTGTCTTTGTTCTATTCTTTGTCCACGAAGGTGGACAGACGGCGTCCGCGTCCCACAGCCGAGGATTTTAATCCCACGGCTTCCTCTGGGCTACGACTTCCAGGGACGCGCTGCGATGAACGTGCAACACCGGGGCTTGTTATCCGGGCCGGGAATAGGATATACTCTTGTGTCTCGGGCAGCGGCCCGCAAAACTCAAAGAGGAAACATAACTTGAACAACACGCCATTTGTGCGGGGGGCCGCACTGCTCGCCCTCCCCCTGCTGCTGCTGACTGCCGGGTGCAGTACCAAACCAGGGGGGTCCGGGAGTGCTACCGGCGGAGGGTCCGGGGCGGGACTGCCGCCGCTGGCGAAGAAAGCCAGCTATAAAGTCGGGTTCTCGCAGGTGGAAAGCAACAACCCATGGCGCATCGCCGAAACTAAAAGTATGCGCGATGAAGCCGCCAAGCGCGGCGACCAGATTGTGGTCACCGATGCGACCGGTTCTCCCGCCAAACAAATTGCCGATGTCAGCAACATGATCGCGCAGCGCGTGGACATGATCTTCCTCGCGCCGCATTCGGAAAAGCCGCTGGCTCCCGTGGTCTTGCAGGCCAAACGGGCTGGTATTCCGGTGATCCTGGTGGACCGGCGCGTGGACCCCAGTATTGCCAAGCCAGGCCAGGACTATGTGACGTTTATCGGCTCGGACTTCGTGCAGCAGGGCAAGGAAGCCGCCGACTGGCTGATTAAAGAGTCCGGCGGCAAGGCCAAAATTATTGAGCTGGAAGGCAACACCGGCTCGTCGCCCGCCATTGACCGCAAGAAAGGCTTTGACGACGAAATCAAATCGCAGCCCGGAATGCAAATTGTCGCCTCGCAGCCCGCCGACTTCGCCCGCGAAAAGGGGCGGCAGGTGACAGAAACGCTGTTGCAGGCCCATCCCGACGTGACCGCCGTGTATGCCCACAACGACGAAATGGCACTCGGCGCGGTGGTTGCCTTGCAGGCGGCGGGCAAGCAGCCCGGCAAAGCCGTTCAGGTGATCTCCATCGACGGCGGCAGAGAAGCCTTGCAGGCGATTATCGACGGTAAAATGAACTTCGTCGTGCAGTCCAGCCCCTTCTTCGGCCCGGTGGCGTTTGACACGATGAAGCAGTACGCCAACGGCGACAAAATCCCGGACTGGGTCGTGGTCAAAGACAAGACATTTGACAAGGCCAACGCCAAAGCCGAAATCGGCAACGCGTTTTAATCCCAGAGACCTATCTTCCTTCAAGAAGGTAGGTCTCTTGATCGCAAGCACCCTATGCCAACACCCACCCCACCCCCCGCGCCGCTGCTGACGATGGAGAACATCCAGAAGGCGTTCGCGGGCATCCCGGCCCTGTCCGACGCCCGCTTGGACATCATGCCGGGCGAAATCCATGCGCTCATCGGCGAAAATGGCGCGGGCAAGTCTACGCTGATTAAAATCCTGACCGGGGCCTACCGCCGCGACGGCGGGACGATCACGTTTCAGGGCAAAGCCATCAACTTCCAAACGCCCCGGCAGGCGCAGGACGGCGGCATCAGCACCATCTACCAAGAGGTCAATCTGGTCCCTTATCGGTCCATCGCCGAGAACATTTTTCTGGGCCGCGAGCCGCGCCGCTTCGGGCTGATTGACTGGAAGCACCTGAACCGCGAGGCTGGGGAGGCGCTGGCCCGTCTCGGCATCACCACGCTGGATGTGACGCAGCCGCTGCTGACGCTCAATATCGCCTTGCAGCAGATGACCGCGATTGCGCGGGCGGTGTCCCTGCAAAGCAAATTAGTGGTGATGGACGAACCGACCTCCTCGCTTGACGACGGCGAAGTGGCGACCCTGTTCACCGTCCTGCGTGGCCTGAAAGCCGAGGGCGTCTCGGTAATTTATGTCAGCCACAAGCTCGACGAGCTGTTCGCGCTGTGCGACCGCATCACGGTCATGCGCGACGGCAAAACGGTGGACACGCGCCGGGTTGCGGACACGAACAAGCTGGAGCTGGTCTCCCGGATGCTGGGGCGCGAGCCGGGCGAAGTGCAGCGGGCCGGGCAGACCGGCTTCCGGCGCACGGACCGAACGGAAGGAGCGATGCTGCTAGAGGCGACTAATCTGAAGCATGGCCGCGCCCTGTCGGATGCGTCGCTGACGGTACGCGAGGGCGAGATTGTCGGGCTGTCAGGCCTGCTCGGGTCGGGCCGGACGGAAGTGGCGCGGGCGATTTTCGGCGCGGACAGCCTCGACGGCGGCACGGTGACACTCGGCGGCAAGCCGGCAGGGTTTCATGCCCCCGCCGATGCCATCCGGGCGGGGCTGGGCTTCTGCTCGGAGGACCGCAAGGGCGAAGGGATTATCCCCAATTTGTCGGTGCGCGAGAACATGACGCTGGCCGCGCTGCCCGCGCTGTCGTCGGGCGGGGTGGTGTCGCGCGCCAAGCAGCAGGAGATCGTAGAAAAGTATATCAAGGAGCTTGGCATTAAAACGTCGGGGCCGGAGCAGCCGATTAAAGAGCTGTCCGGCGGCAATCAGCAAAAAGTTTTGCTCGCCCGCTGGCTCTGCATGAACCCCAAATTACTCATTTTAGATGAGCCGACACGCGGCATTGATGTCGGCGCAAAGGCGGAGATACAATCGCTCATCGGCAGACTGGCCGATGACGGTCTGGGAGTGCTGATGATTTCGTCAGAGGTGGAAGAAGTGCTGGAAGGCAGCGACCGCGTGGTGGTTATGCGCGACGGGCGCTCGGTGGCGAATATGCCCCGCAGCGAAGCGACGCAGGAGAAGCTATTCGACGCAATGGCGCAAGGCGATGTGCAGTCGGACGAAGCGCTGACGGAGGAAGTCGATGGCCGTTAAATACCCGACACCTGCCCCGACGCCCGACGCCCGACGCGGACTGCCGCAAAACGTGGGCCGCACCTGGGGCGCTCCCGTGGCCCTGCTTCTGCTGGTGCTGTACAACGTATTTTTCACGCGCAACTTTTTAACGCTGCATTCTATCGACGTCCTGCTCACGCAGATCGCGCCGGTTGTGATCGTTGGTGTGGGCATGACGCTGGTGATTGCCACGGGCGGCATTGACCTGTCGGTCGGCTCGCTGATGGCGATTGCCGGGGCGCTGGCCCCCCTGCTCTTCTCGCAGCAGCACGGCATTTTTGCCGCGCCGGGCATCGGAACCGTGCTGGCGTGTCTGGCCGCGCTGGCCCTGGCCGCCCTGCTGGGGCTGTTCAACGGCATCTTAGTCACGACCTTTCGTATTCAGCCGATTATTGCCACGCTGGTGCTGTTTATCGCCGGGCGCGGCATCGCGCAGGTGCTGACAAACGGCAGGATACAGACGTTCAGCAACCCCGACTTTCAGGCGCTCGGCACGGGGCACATTCTGGGCGTGCCGGTTCAGGTGGTGCTGATGGCCGTAATTGTCCTGCTGGCCGCGTGGGCGATTCGGGCGACGGCCTGGGGGCGATACGTGCTGGCGTCGGGCGACAACGAGGCGGCGGCGCGGCTATCGGGCGTCCCGGTGGACAGGATCAAACGGACGGTGTATGTCATCAGCGGCCTGCTGGCCGGGTTAGCCGGTCTGGTTTCGGTCTCCATCAACTCGGCGTCGGATGCAGGCACGGTGGGACTGCTGATGGAGCTGAACGCGATTGCCGCCGTGGCGATTGGCGGCACGCCGCTAACGGGCGGACGGGCGTCGGCCGGCGGCACACTGATCGGCGGCGCGATTGTGCCGCTTCTTCAATTCTCGCTGGTCTCGCACAATGTCCCCGCCGCCGCCGCGCAGGTGATCAACGGCGGAATTATCATTCTCGCCGTGGTGCTTCAGCGGCAGCGGCGGCAGTAGGAGGCCCCCCCGCCCCAATTCTTCTGTGAAATAACTCTATGTCAACAACCACTACACCAACCGCCGCGCCGCCGGTGCGGCCCCGGACCGGCCCGTTCGTCAGCCTGCTTCAGCGGCAGGCGGCCCTGATTGCCCTGCTCCTGCTGCTGCTGTTCGGCAGCCTGCGCTACACGGGCTTTCTGAGCGTTTTCAACTTGTCCTCGCTGGTACAGAGCAACGTATACTACGGACTGATTGCGCTCGGCATGACATTTGTGATTATGACTGGCGGCATCGATCTCTCGGTCGGCTCGGTGGCGGCGCTCGGCAGCGTGCTTGCGGCGCTAATGAGTCCTCACGGCCTCCTGCCCGCGCTGGCGGTTTCTATTCTGGCCGGGGCGGCTATCGGGCTGGTCAACGGCTGGCTGGTCGCTAAAGTCAACATTCTACCGTTCATCGTCACCCTGGCAAGCTTGCTGGCGGTGCGCGGTCTGGCCTTTGTCGTGGCGCACGGGCAGAATGTCGGCGTTGACGCAGGCAGTGGGTTCACGCTGATTGAGCAGGGCTATGTCGGGATTGTGCCGGTTCCGGCGATTATTCTGGTGGTCGCGTTTTTGCTGGGGTCGCTCGCGCTGAACTTTACCCCCTGGGGCCGTCATGTGCTGGCGATTGGCGGCGGCGAGGATGCATCGCGGCTGATGGGGCTGAACACCGACAGTGTCAAAATCAGCGTCTACGTGCTGAGCGGGGCGCTGGCGGGCATGGCCGGGGCGATGCTGGCGGCGCAGACGTTTTCGGGCATTCCGGCAGAGGGGGTTGGCTGGGAGCTGACGGCGATTGCCGCCGTGGTGGTCGGCGGCACGCTCCTGACCGGCGGGCAGGGGTCGGTGGGGGCGACACTGTCGGGGACACTGCTGCTGGGCCTCATTCTCAGCATTCTGAACTTTGAGAATGGGCTTGGCAGATTCAATTTCAGCACTTACTGGCAGACGGTCATTCGCGGCCTCTTTTTGCTGGTGGTGGTTTTAAGTCAAAGCCGCGCTTTCCGGCGCAGGTAAAACGGGAGTCCGCTCATGTCCAGATCGCAACCAGGGCGGCGACGGCCAGCCCAAAGCTGAAGCCGACGAACTTCAGCCCGGCACGGTCCCGGTGCGCGAACTCGTGCGACAGAATATCCATGGCGGCGACATACAGAAACGTGGCGGCGGCCAGCGCGTCAAACACGCTTGTAAATAGCAACGCCTCCCGCCCGCTCAACAGCTCATCCAGCCCGGCTCCGACGGCGATGCCCAGGGGCGTCATGCACGCAAATAGGGCAATCACGCCAGCGGTGCGGCGCGAAGGCATCCCGCTCCGGTGCAGGGTCACTCCGAGCGCGAACGCCGCCGCGCCTTTGTGCGCCATGATCGCCGCCAGCAAAATCAGTGCCTGCCCGTGGGTACGCTCCGCCCCGAGCGCAAGCCCGGCAATCAGCGAATGCACCGACAGCACAATCGCAAGGCTGTAGGCGGTCAGCGGGTTGACGGCGACGCCCGCCCCCTTAATCACCGCCGCCGACCCGCCAAGAAAGACTTTTTCCATCAGCAAAAACAGCCCGAAGCCGATGGCGCAGATCAGCGGGGCCAGCGGATAAGCCATCTGCGGCAGGAGACAGGCGAAGCCCTGCGTGGCGTCCGGCAGCATATGGATCAGCCCGACCCCGAGAAATATCCCGCCCGCGCAGGCATTGCCAATGCCAAACCAATGCCCGCCCGACGCGATCCGCCCCATTCGCAGCGGCAGCAGGCCGCTGAAAAACCCGGCGGCAAAGACAAGCAGAATAGAAACAAGCTTGAGGGTGAGCATAAGATATTTCCAGGGACGCAGACAGAACGCGGTAAGTATCATAGCACACCGGATACGCAAAATCAACGTCAAACGCTTGACTTGACACGGTAATTTCGGTACACTACATACTTCTACGCACTGACGCGAAAGACCGGAATGCCGACCAAACCATGACAGTTCTGCTGCTGCGCTCCACAATCGCCATGCTGGTTGCCTTTGTCGGCGGCGGTCTGGGCATTTATCTGGGTGAGCTGGCCCCGCGCCGCCTGAATGTGCTGGTGTATGCCGCGATGGGGGCGCTGCTGGCGGTGACGGTGTTTGATGTCCTGCCCGACGCCAAATCCCTGCTGTCCTGGCCTGCGTTTCTGCTGGCCGGGGCGAGCGGCTACGCCCTGTTCTGGGCGCTGGGCAAATACGTGTATCATATCTGCCCGGCGTGTTCGGTGTCGGCGTTCGACAAAGCCACCACTGAGCGGCTGGGCCAGAGCGTCGTGCTTTTGATGATTGCCCTGAGCCTGCACAGCGCGATGGACGGCATCGCCGTGGTGGTCGGCGACCAGATTACGGGCCGTCCCAATTTGGCGCTGCTGATCGCGGTGTCGTTCCACAAGCTGCCCGAAGGGCTGGCGCTGGCCCTGCTGCTGCTGGGCGCGGGCTACTCCAAGCGTGACGCGCTGCTATGGACGTTTGGCATCGAGTCCACCACCGAAATCGGGGCGCTGATCGGTGTGCTGGGCCTTCGCCACTTCTCTTTGTTTCACCTCGGCCTGCTGTTCGCCCATGTCGGCGGCGGGTTTGTGTATTTGATTGTGACCACGCTGGGCGTGTTTACGCCCAAGCGCGGGCCGCATACGGCGTCGCCCCTCGCCGTGCCGTTTCTTGCCAGCAGCGGCCTGGCGTTCAGCCTGACCTCCGGCCTCATCTGGGGCCTCCACCGTCTCCACCCCTAGCTTCTTTTTCTTCTCCTTTTATGCTCAAGCACTTGACACCGCCTCAATCGTGTGCTATTATACACATTAATACGCACAAACGTACACACTCCGATTGAGCGCGAGGGGCTTTTGTGTCGCCAACTCCTTTGACTACGGCTTGGAGCGTGACGCGCCGCCGGTGCGTCGCCGACGGGTTCAAGCCAACCGTCCCGGCAGAGATGATGGCCGCCCACTGGCGCGAGATGGCGGCGCGGTACGACGCGCCGCAAACACGACACATACGGAGACGACGATGAAACACACGCAAAAAAAACAAACGCAAAAAGCGTTTACATTGATTGAACTGCTTGTCGTGATCGCTATTATCTCGATTCTGGCGGCCATTTTGTTCCCCGTGTTTGCCAAAGTGCGCGAAAATGCCCGCAAGACGGTGTGCGAGTCAAACATGAAGCAGATCGGGCTGGCGGTGCAGATGTACAGCGACGATTCGGACGGCTACTTTCCGCGCATCCAGTCCAGCGACGGCAACGGCAACTGGGATGTCAATAGCTGGCAGGCGGTGACCTTTTATCAGCAGGCGCTTGAACCCTACATGAAGATGGGACGCGGCACACGGGACCAGGCAAATGTCTGGTGGGACCCGTCCGACCCTTCCAAGAATATGCCGTTCATGTGGGGGTCGTTTATTGACAACGGCCTGCTGACCTGCAACAACACCAACGAATCCAGCATCGACAAGCCCGCCGAGACTGTGTACAGCGCCCTCCGCGCCAAAGACTGGGATGTGGTGACCGATACGGCCCCGCTGCCGAGTCCGACGCCGCCGCCGACTGATCCCTTCTGGACCTCGGAGTATTTCGATTTTGGCGTGGACCCTTACGAAAAAAGCAATTCGGCAAGCCCCTACTGGTGGAGCCACGGCCGGATTTTCCCGCCCTGCTCCCTGTTCCCTGGCGATGCCGACTGCGCGGACTGGGAAACCTCTCTGGACACCCATCGCTACGCCGGGCATTCCCCCTACGCATTCGTGGATGGTCATGTGAAGATGCTGCGTTTTGCCGACACCTATCACGGCGCGGATGACAATATGTGGGACCTGCACTGAGACAAACACATGGAGCTAAAAACAAAGACCTCTACACAAATAGACCTGGACAGGGCCGGGGCGACCGCGTCGCTGGCCTGCGCGGTCCACTGCGCCCTGATGCCGCTGGTGGTGGCCCTGCTGCCGCTGGTGGGCCTCGGCTTTCTGGCCGATGAGCGGACGGAATGGGCGCTGCTGGCCCTGTCCGCCGTGCTGGCCTCGAGCAGCCTGGGGCTGGGCTACCGGCAGCACCGGAGGCGTCAGGCGCTGCTGGTGCTGTCTCTCGGCCTGACGGCGCTGGTGACGGGGCGTATTCTGGAAGAGCGGCATTTTGAGATGGTAGGCGTTGTCGGGGTCGTGCTGGGCGGCTGCACCGTCGCCGCCGCCCACTTTATCAACCGCCGGCTCTGCCAGACCTGCCGCCTCTGTCAAACACAGCAGCAAGCACAAAAAGCAGAATAATCAGGGAGGCGAAATAACGAGGTATAATCAAGTTAGCCATGCTGTTCCGGGAGCATTCCAAAGAGACTACCTATGAAACGCCTCAATTTTACCTTTGATGAAGAGACCGTGGAGATGCTGGACCAGATTTCGGACAAGTATTACCACGGCAACAAGTCGCTGACGGTGCGGGCCGCGCTGGAATCGCTGGCGACGCACCTCGGGCACGCAGGCTGGATCATCGCGGGCTACGCGCCCTCGCCCCTGGACCATGCCGAAAACTGTCATTCCTGCGGCACGACCTACCCCATCGGCGATGTGCTGTACCGCCCGGTGTTTCAGCGCGGCAATGCCCCTGACGCCCTGCCGCGTATCCCCGAAGAAAACTGGCTGGACTGCTCCAAATGCGTGCAGATTCGGACGGCTTAAAAGCCGGGAGAGCAGCCAGAATGAGTGCGAGGGGTTAAAACCCCTCGCTAGAAGGCGCTTCGCGCCGGGCGGACAATCGGACAACGGTGATAGGCCCGCGTGCTTTGTCCGTATCTTTGGCTTCTCTTAATTCTTTGGCTTCCCGGCGTCTTCGCCTCCTAGCGAGGGGTTTTAACCCCTCGTATTCGGCCCCTTGCCCTTTGGCCCCTACTTCCCTCAAGCTTCTTTTAGGAACTTTTTGCCGGGTGCGGGGCGTTCTGCCTTCAAGAACGCGGGCGGGCGCAAGCATTCGCCCCGTGGCAAAGGAGCCGCCGTATGGATATTTCTTCGCTCAACCAAACCCTCGCCGGGCAGACGGCCCCCGAGCGGGTGGCCTATGCGCTGGAACGCTGGCCTTCTGAAATTGTGCTGTCATCGAGCTTCGGCGCACAGTCCGCCGTGCTGCTGCACATGGTCACGCGGCAGTGGCCGGACATCCCCGTGGTCCTGCTGGACACGCAGTATTTGTTTCCCGAAACCTACACGTTTATTGACGCGCTGACCGAGCGCCTCGGCCTGAACCTCAGAGTCTACCAAAGCGAGCTGAGCCGCGAGTGGCAGGAAGCCCGCCACGGCAAGCTCTGGGAGCAGGGCGTGGACGGCATCCATCAGTTCAACGCCATGAACAAGACCGTGCCGATGGCACGGGCGCTGGAAGAGCTGGGGGCGCGGGCGTGGATTACCGGCCTGCGCCGCTCGCAGTCGTCCACCCGGCAGGGCCTAGAGACGCTGGCGATGCAGGAAGGCCGCGTCAAAGTCCACCCGATTTATGACTGGTCCAACAAAGATGTTCACCAATATCTAACGGCGCACGACCTCCCCTACCACCCCCTCTGGGAGCAGGGCTACGTGTCTATCGGCGACGTGCAGACGTCGCGCCCGCTGACTGCCGGGATGAGCGAAGAAGACACCCGCTTCTTCGGCTTGGGCCGCGAATGCGGCCTTCATGTTGCGCCCGCAGAGGCGGGAGCAGAGGTTTAGAAGAAAGGCCGTAGGATGAGGGGTAAGACGAAGGGTTAAAACTCCTCACTGAAAGGCGCTTCGCGCCGGAAGCCACAGATAAGCCTTCTGCCAACTCTCTGCCCGCGTCCGCGCCTCCAAGCAAGGGGTTTTAACCCCTCGCATTCTGGCCCCTCGTGACAAAATCTCTACCTGCCAAGCAGGAAACTCTCCACCCCTTGCCGTATTGGCATCGTATGAACAAAATTGCACTCGCGGCCATCACGCTGGCCGCTGCCCTGCCGCTGGTTTCTCTGAGCCGGGCGCAGGAGAAATCCGCCCCGACGGCGGCGGAGGCCCCTGCCCATTCGCTGTGGCTGGACTCGCTGGATGTGACCAAAGCGGAACAGGATTATGGGCAGCCGCACGCGGGCAAAACCGTGGACGGCAATCCGCTGACGCTGGGCGGGGTCGTGTACCCGCATGGGCTGGGGACGCACGCGGGCAGTCAGTTGGTGGTGGATTTGAAGGGCGCGGCGACGCGCTTTGAGGCAATGGCAGGGGTAGACGACGAGCGCAAGGGACAGGGGTCGGTTGTTTTTCAGGTCTCTGTGGACGGTGTCAAAAAAACCGAAACGAAGGTGCTGCACGGTGGGGATGCGCCGGTTCCAATTTCGGTAGACTTGACCGGCGCGAAGCGGCTGCTCCTGACCGTGACTGATGCCGGTGACGGCAACACGGATGACCACGCGAATTGGGCGGGGGCGCGGCTGGCGCTGGCTCCCGGCGCTGCGGCGCTGCCGGTTACTCTCCCCGTGCCTACAGCGGGGGGGCCGACGCTGCCGATCTTCATGGGTGCGGACTCGCCCGTGCCTGCCATTCATGGGCCGCGCCTTGTCGGCGCGACGCCCGGTCATCCGTTCCTCTTTCGCATCCCCGCCACCGGCACGGCCCCGCTGACGTTTGCCGCCAAAGCCCTGCCCGCCGGGCTGGTGTTGGACGCCAGAACAGGCGTGGTTTCGGGGGCGCTCAAAGCAGCAGGCACAACACGGGTGAAGCTGACGGTGTCCGGGCCAAAGGGCAAAATGAGCCGGACGCTGACTGTGGTAGGCGGCCCAAACAAGATGGCGCTGACGCCGCCAATGGGATGGAACTCGTGGAACGTCTGGGCGGGGACAGTGGACGACCAGAAAGTGCGCGATGCCGCCGATGAGCTGATTTCGGCGGGGCTGGCCGCGCACGGCTATTCATATGTCAACATTGACGACTGCTGGCAGGCGGGGAGAGACGCACAGGGCAACATTCAGTCCAATGACCGGTTCCCGTCAATGCCCACGCTGGCCGCCTATGTCCATTCCAAAGGGCTGCGGGTGGGGCTGTACTCGTCGCCTGGCCCCAAAACCTGCGCGAACTTCACCGGAAGCTGGCAGCATGAGCAGCAGGACGCGGACACCTACGCCAAATGGGGCTTTGATTATTTGAAGTATGACTGGTGTTCCTACGGCTCGGTCGCCACGGGTGAAGGGCTGGAATATCAAGTCAAGCCGTACCGCGTCATGGGCGCGGCGCTGGCAAAAGAGCCGCGTGATATCGTCTACAGCCTGTGTCAGTACGGCATGGGGGATGTCTGGAAATGGGGCGCGGGCGTCGGCGGCAACGCCTGGCGCACGACCGGGGATATTCAGGACAACTGGAACAGCCTGAAGTCTATCGGGTTCAGCCAGAACGGCCATGAGCAGTATGCCGGGCCGGGCCACTGGAACGACCCGGATATGCTGATGGTGGGCATTGTCGGCTTCGGCAATACGCATCCGACGCATTTGAAGCCGAACGAGCAGATTACGCATATCACGCTCTGGAGCCTGCTGTCTTCGCCGCTTTTGATCGGCTGCGACCTGACCCGGCTGGACCCGTTCACCAAAGCCTTGCTCACTAACGATGACGTGCTGGCAGTTAATCAGGACCCGCTCGGCAAGCCCGCCGCCCGTGTCGGCCCCGCCGGGGACACGCAAATCTACGCCCGGCCTTTGTGGGACGGAACCCACGCCGTCGGCCTGTTTAACCTCGGCCCGGAGACGGCCAATGTCACCGTGACCTGGGCACAGCTTGGCCTGTCCGGGCCGCAGCCGGTGCGGGACCTGTGGCTCCGCAAAGACTTGGGGGAGAAATCGGGGAGCTTCACGTATGCCGTCCCCGCCCACGGCGCCTATTTAATTAAAGTCGGCAAGCCGAACCGGACGGATTAGGAGAAGACAAGAAAGAAGGGCAGGGGCAAGCCCTGCCCCTAATCTGGCTCCCCCAGAATTGGGGGCGGGGGGCCGTCTACTTCTGCTGGGCAACCGTGGCGTGCAGGTAGGCTTTCTGCGAACCCAGTGCCCCCAGGTTCTTGCCGTCGAGGGCGTACACCTGGCCCAGAGTCTGCGGGGTGGGCATCTTTTCGACAGTCCCCACCAGCGACACTGGCTGACCGGCGGTGATCGTCACTTTGGCCGCATCGCTCGTGCCTGCGTTCAGACCCTGGTGCAAACTTTCTGGCCTCTCGGGCCAGCATGGAAACGCCCCCACTTTTGGGTAAAAGCGGGGGCGTTTTCGGTGTCATAAATTACGGCTTGCGCGTGTCGGTGGTCAGGTCTTCCACGTCCACATCGGTGCGGCGAACAGTGTCGCTGACGGTCTCGGTGCGCTCGGTCGCGGTCTTGCCGACGACGACTTCTTCGACGACCCGTGCGGTCTTGGACACAACGGGGACTTCGTCGGTTTCGGTCAGTTCAAGGTTCTGCTCTTTGAAGGCCATGTCGCCTTCGGAAACGGCGCGGTCCACCGGGCGGCGGTTTACCGTCACTTCTTCTTCGCGCAGTGTGACCTGCTCGGAGACGGGGCGCTCAGTGATGCGGGTGTGGATGCGAGCGCCGCCGCGCTGAATTTCGCGCTTGCCGACAGCCAGCTCTTCTTCCACAATCGGGATGACCGTCTCGCCGCCGAGGTTGGCTCCGGGCGTCATCGCAGTGGTGTCGCGGTCGGTCGTAGTCGTACCCACTGCCGCCGTCCCCATCGCCGCTGCTCCCATCGCGGATGCGGTGGTGGAGGTGGGCGTGGTCGTCGCCGTCTGGGTGCCGCGCTGGGCGTAGGCGTCGTGGATGTCGAGCGCTCCGTGCCGGTCCATAATCTCGCGGGCCTGCTCGGCCTTGTCATCAGCGGTGTGGGCGATTGCCAGGGTGTCCCCGGCGCGAACACCTTCCAGGAACAGCTTGATGTCGCCATCAGGAACGCCGTGGCCCTTCAAGTCGTTGTCAAGGCCGGAAGCGCTGCCCGCTTCTTTTGTTTCAATATCACTGCCGCTGAAACCAGCTTCCTTCAGGTCGCTGCCTGCGGCTGCGGCGTCGGCCCGCTCTTCAAATAAACCAATCACTGTACTTGCCATTGTGGTCTTCTCTTTTCTTGTAATTCTCTGGGGTTGGGCCGGGTTGCTTGCGCCTTACCCCGACAGCCCCTCTATACCCGGTGACTGACAGAGGCAAACCGGCAGGCGAGGTTTGGTCTGCTCACTCTCTGACTGAGTAGAAAAATTAATTCTGGCAGTTCTTAGGCGACATTCGTGCCCGGATTTTCGCGCCGAGATATAGGGCCGGATATGCTATACTAACTTAGCATTTATACTAATCCAGCAATCAGGGTTCAGGAGCGGCGCGTCTTTCATGTTCAACTTTATTCAGCGGCTGTCGGGGCGGTTCTCACGCGACATGGGGATTGACCTCGGCACGGCCAACACGCTGGTTCATGTGCAGGGACGGGGCATTTTGCTGCGTGAGCCGAGTGTGGTGGCGGTGGATATGCGGACCAACCGGGTGATTTCGGTGGGCGAGGAGGCCAAGCGGATGCTGGGGCGGACGCCCGGCGGCATCACGGCCATTCGGCCCCTGAAAGACGGCGTCATCGCGGACTATGACTATACCGAGCGGATGCTGCGCTATTTTATTGAAAAAGTCCATCGGCGCAAGGGCTTTGTTCACCCATTAGTGGTCGTCGGCATCCCGTCGGGCATCACGGAAGTCGAGCGGCGGGCGGTGGTGGAAGCCGCCAAAAAGGCCGGGGCGCGGGAAGCCCTGCTGATTGAAGAGCCAATGGCAGCCGCGATTGGCGCGGGGCTGCCGGTGTCCGAGCCGATTGGCTCCATGATAGTCGATATTGGCGGCGGCACGTCGGAAGTCGCCGTGATTTCGCTCGGTGCGATGGCGGCGTCGAAGTCCGTGCGCGTGGCCGGGGACGAGATTGACGAGGCGATTGTGGCCTATGTACGCCGCGAGTTTAATTTGTTTATCGGCGACCGGACTGCCGAAGACTGCAAAATTACGATAGGCTCCGCTGCGCCGCTGGAGCAGGAAACGACGATGGAAATCCGGGGCCGCGATTTGATCACCGGCCTGCCCTGCTCGGCGATTATTTCGTCTCAGCAGGTGCGCGAAGCGATTGCCGACCCGATCCATCAGATTGTGCAGGCAGTGAAAGAAACGCTGGAAGACACGCCGCCGGAGCTGTCCGCCGACATCATGGACAGCGGCATCGTGCTGGCGGGCGGCGGGGCATTGCTCCGGGGTCTGGACCGGCTGATTACCCGCGAAACGGGGATGCCGGTGCATATCGCCCCCGACCCGCTTTCGTGCGTGGTGCTTGGCACGGGCAAGTGCCTGGACGAAGCGCAGCGGTCTACGGCCCTGCGGAACGTGCTTCTCAGCGCCTCTCGCCTGAGCCATTATTCCCCGCCGGCCCGGTAAACGTTTTTCAAGGACACTCACCCATTCAAGGACACCCACCCTATGCGGCCTGATCCTTTGCGGCCTGAACGGGACAATCCACGCGGCAGAACTCTGCTGGCGGCGCTCATTGTCTGTGCGCTCCTCAGCAGCCTGCACACGCGGGGGTCGCGCGGCGGGCGGCTGGACCCGGTCACGGGAGTGGTCCGCGATTTTGGGCTGGTTCCCGCGCAGACGGTGGCCGCCAATCTCGGACAATGGTGGCATCTGCACCCCGGTTCGCTGCTGTCCGGGCCGCGTCTCGCCCGAGACAACGCCGCCCTGAAAGCGCGGGTACTGGCGCTTTCCGCGCAGAACAAGGAGCTGCTCGCCGCGCAGACCGAGAACACGCGCCTGCGTCAGCTTCTTGGCTTTGCTGCTCGCTCGCCCCGGCCCCTGCTGGCCGCGCAGGTGATCGCCCTCAAGCCAAGCCCGCAGATGGACACCCTGACTTTGAACCGGGGGGCGAGTGTGGGTGTGCATCCGCATTCGGTGGTGCTGGCCCCGGACGGCGCTCTGGTAGGGCAGGTTGTGGCGGTGTCCGCCCACTCCGCCGAGGTGCTGCTGCTGACGGATGCCAATTCCAGCGTCGGCGCTCTGGTGCATAACGGCACGCCGCACGGGCCAGTCGGGCTGTGTCAGGGCGACGGGGCGGGGGGTCTGCGCGTGACCTACCTGCGGAGCGACGCGCTTCTGCGCCCCGGCGACGCCGTGACGACTTCGGGCCTCGGCGGTGTCTTCCCCCGCGATTTGCCCCTCGGCGCGGTGCAGACGGTGAGCGTGGACCGCACCCGGTCTTTGCAGACGGCGACTTTGAAAGCGTCCGCCGGGTTTGACCATCTGGAAGAAGTGTTTGTGATTGGGCAGCCCCCCGCGCCATGATCCCTAAACGACAGGTGGTTCTAGCCGCCGTTTTGATCTGGCTGGCGGCGGCGGCGCAGGGGCGGGCGGCGCACGCGCTGAGTATTCACGGAGCGCAGCCGGACCTGCGGCTGGTGGTGCTTGCCTGCGGGGCGCTGCTGCTGGGGCCACGCGGAACGCTGCTGGGGTTCTGGACGGGGCTGCTGACGGCGGCGGCCTCGACGGACCTTTACGGCAGCCTGTTTCTGGGCCGCCTGCTGGCCGGGGCGCTGGCGGGGGGGCTGGGCCGGAGCCTGATTGGCGGCAATTTTTTGGTTCCGCCGCTGGTGACGCTGGCGGCGACGCTGCTGGCGGAGGCGGTGACGGTGCTGCTGGCTCCGAGTCTGGCCCTGCACCATCTGCGGCACTGGGCCTGGCTGGCTGGCGGTGGGGCGCTGTATAACATGGTTCTGGCTCTGCCGGTGTCGCTGCTGCTGCGGCGGCTGGGCGTCGGACGCCTGCGCGAAGACCCATTCGGGCGGCGTCTGTGACGCCGTTTTGACGAAACATTTTCCCTCTTGACAGATGGGCCAAATTGCCCTATAATTGATATGATATTGATATGATTATGAAATCGCTTTGACTCTTTTCCAGACACTCTTCTTGAGACACTCTGCGCTGAAAATACGCCGTCTTCCGAATGGCGGTGAGGACCCACACCCTATGTACGTTTCTAAACCGTCTTTGCTGGCACTGCTGCCCTGGCTGCTGCTGGCTCCCGGCCTCGCCGCGCACGCCGCCGAGCCGCGTCTGGCCCTGCCGCATTCCGCCGCTCCTGCCGCCGCCCTGCGCGGGGCGCGGGCACTCGGTCAGCTTCCGGCAGGCCAGACCCTGACCCTGGCCCTGACCCTGCCTCTGCGGAACCAGAGCGGGCTGGACGCGCTGGTCAAAGCGCAGTACACGCCGGGTGACCCGCTGTATCATCACTTCCTGACCCGCGACCAGTTCACGGCGCAGTTCGGACCGACTGAAGCCGATTATGAGACCGCCGCACAGTGGGCGCAGTCGCAGGGGCTGACCATCACTGGAACCTCCGCGACACGGACCCTGCTGAATGTCTCCGGGTCGGCGGCGCAGGTGCAGACAGCCTTTGGCGTGACGATGAACCGCTACCGGCTGCCCAGCGGGCGCACCGCGTATGCCGCCTCCGCCGCCAGTCTGCCGTTTTCCGTGGCGGGCTGCATCTCCGGCGTGGTGGGCCTGAACAACCTGGCCCAGATGCGGCCGTCCCTGCTGAAACGCTCGGGAGCCGTGCATCCGAGTGCCGGGCTGCGCCCGAATGCGCTGAGCGGCACCTTCGGCTACGGCCCCCTCGGCTTTCTGGCCCCGAACGACGTCAAGTATGCCTATGGCCTCAGCACCATCACGCCCCTGTATGGTCCGGTCACGGTCGGTGGCTTGAACGGCGTGGCGTATTCCCCCGCGACGCCCACGACGACCACGGTGGACCCGACCACCGGCGCGGCGGCCACTTCTGCTCTGCTGGATGGAACCGGACAGACTGTCGGCCTGTTCGAGCTGGACGGCTTTGATTCCAAAGACACAGACCAGTATATCACCGCCTTCAGCCTGCCTTCCATCACCGCCGCTGCCGCTGCCAAAGCAACGCCTCCCGGAACCCCCACGGTGCAGACGGTGCTGATTGGCGGCTACAACGGAACCACTCTTGGCGGTGGTCAGGGCGAGGTGACACTGGACATCGATATGGTGCTGGCGCTGGCTCCCAAAGCCACCATTATCAGCTACGAAGCCGACCAGACCGCCAATCCAACCGCCACGGTTGACACGTATCAGCGGATGGCAAACGATGTGGCCGATGATGGCACGCCGCTGCTGCAAGTCATCAGCACTTCGTGGGGCGCTCCCGAAACGCTTCTGGACCAGGTCACGCTGACCCAGGAAAACGCCATCTTTCAGCAGATGGCCGCACAGGGACAAACCATTTATGATGCCTCTGGCGACAACGGGGCTTACGACGCTTACGGATTCGCGGACCCGACCCAGAAGAACTCCATCGTCATCGATGACCCGGCCTCTCAGCCGTATATGACCGGCGTGGGCGGCACGACCCTGAAATACAAAAAGCCAAGCACCAACGCAACGACTGGCGTGACGACACCCGGACAATACCTCGGCGAAGTCGTCTGGAACACCGGCAAGCTCAACAGCCTCGGCGGCCCGGAGGGCGGCGGCGGCGGCAGCAGCCAGATTTGGCCCAAGCCAATTTATCAGATCGGCTACGGCACATCGCCCAACCGGCGTGATGCCCCGGATGTCTCGCTGAATTCCGATCCCAGCACCGGCTACGACCTGTTTCTGAACGGTGCCCCCGTCACCATTGGCGGAACCAGTGCCGCCGCGCCGCTGTGGGCCGGGTTCACCGCGCTCATCAATCAGCAGCGGGCCGCGAACGGGCTGCCGTCCCTGGGCTTCCTGAATCCGCAGCTTTACCCGCTACTGTCGGACACGACGTACACATCGCTGTTCCATGACATCACTGTCGGCGACAACTTGCTGTATCAGGCGCAGCCGGGCTACGATGATGCCACTGGCCTCGGAACCTTCATCGGCTCTGCCCTGCTGTCGCGCCTCAGTTTCAGCGCCAATGCCGGAACGGGCACAGCCACCCTCAGCGGAACCGTGACCGACGCAACCACCGGGGCAGCCATTGGCGGCGCGATTGTGTCGGCAGTCGGCGCTTCCGGCGTCGTTCGGGGCACGGCCACCACCGACACCACCGGAGCCTACTCGCTGACGGCCCCCGCCGGTGTCTCGCTGACCGTCACCGCCAGTGTCGCTTCCACCACGGCGACTCCTACCGGCACAACACCCACCGGCACAACACCCACCCTGCCGACGATTGGGACCGGCACGACGACGGGTTCAGGCACGGTCTATGCCGGGCAGAGTGTCAGCGGCGTCACGCTGGCCGCCGGGGGAACCAGCACGCTGAACTTTGCCCTGTCGCCCGCTCATGCATTCGCGGCGGGCTTGCAGATGATCTCCGCTCCTTATGACTACACGGGCGTCGGCGACTTCGCCGCGCTGTTCGGGCTAACCACGCCGCTGACGGCGACCAGCCCCCGCCTGATCCAGTGGCAGCCGGGTCCGAGTACCTACAAGTTCTACCCGACCGCCCCCGCAGACACCATCCGGCTGGGCCAGGGCTACTGGGTGCGGTTCACGCAGCCGTCGTATATCAGCAAGGCGGGTGTGCCTGCCCCGGCCACGCAGCCGTACAGCATCAGCCTGACGGCAGGCTGGAACCAGATTGGTGACCCGTTCAACGGCAGCATCTCGCTGTCCGGGGCCACGGTCAGCACGGCAGCGGGCGGGTCAACCACCTCGCTTGCGGCCAGTACGCTGGTTCAGCCGATTGCATTCTCGTTTAACACTGCGACAGGCGTGTATGATCAGCTTGACCCCACCCTGGGTACGCTGACCCCGTACCTGGGCTACTGGATTTATGCGCGGCAGAACTCCATTCTGGCCCTGCCAGTTCCCGCCGATCTGCCACCGCCGAGCATCCCGATTGCGCCCATCCAGTAACCTGGAAAACGCTTCAAAGGGCCGCTTTGCAACTGGGTTTGCAAAGCGGCCCTTTTTTATGGCATAATCAGGCCAGAAGAAACTGAGTTTGTTTGGTGAGGGGCGCGATGCACAAATTCTGGCGAAAGGAACTCCTGGGGCTGGCCGGAGGGTGGCATGTCTGGTGGCAGAACGGCGATGCTTGGGCGCTGGTGCGGACCGGCGCGGACATCCTGATTGTCTCCTACCTCATCTACCGCCTGATGATGCTGACACGGGGGACCCGCGCCCGGCAGATCATCATCGGGCTGGTTGTGTTCGTCGGAATGCTGCTGTTTTCGACCTGGGCACGGCTGTCCGCGCTGTCGTGGCTCTTGCAGCAGATTTTGCCGCTCGGCCCGGTTGCGCTGGTCATTTTGTTTTACCCGGAGCTGCGGCACGCGCTGGAAGAAGTCGGACGGCTGGGCTTCTGGGGCAAGGGCTTCACGGGGCTGGCCCGCGAGGATTTGTCCTCGATGGTCGGCGAGATCGTGCAGGCCGCCGAGCAGTTGTCGGACAAAAAAATCGGGGCGCTAATGGTTTTAGAGCGCGAAACGGGCCTGAATGACATCGTTGAAACCGGCACACTGATCAACGCCGAAGTGAAGACCGACCTGCTGTGTACGCTGTTTTATCCTGGCTCGCCGCTCCACGACGGAGCTGCCGTTCTGCGGCGGGACCGGATTGTGGCGGCGGGATGCACCCTGCCGCTGTCCGAGAGCCGGGTAGTCAACGGAATGCAGGTGCATACCCGGCACAAGGCCGCGCTGGGCATCTCCGAACAAAGCGACGCTCTTGTGGTTGTCGTCTCCGAAGAAACCGGTATTATCTCGCTGGCCTTTGACGGCAAAATGGTGCGTGGCTTGCGCGACGATGGTCGTCTGCACGACCTGCTCATCCGCGAATATACGGGCCGTGAACGTCCCGGCCCCCGCCGCCGCCGCAGCTTGATCCGCCCCCGTTCGCGCCGTGCCGAGCCGCCTGCTGCCCCGGTTGTGGAGGCTGAGACGATCAGCCGTTCCGAAAGTATCGAGGAGTTGAAAACTCCTCGCTAGGAGAAGCACCCTCCGGGTGGAGGAGAAGCCTTGCGGCATTTGGTTCTTCTGTATTTTCCTTCGTCCGAAGGACGCCTCACCTAGCGAGGGGTTTTCAACCCCTCGCCTTGTCGCCTAATTTGCTATGATTTCCTGGCTTCGCCATAATTTCGGCTACAAGCTGCTGGCGTTTGTGTTTGCCTGCCTGCTGCATTTTTATGTCGCCGGGCTGATCAATGCCCGCCCGGCGCACCTGCTCACGCTGCCAATCACAGTGCGTAACCTGCCGCCGAGCCTGATTCTGGACGACAGCACCCTGCCGTCGGTGACGCTGACGCTGGACGGGCCGCCCGAGGACATCAGCCGCCTGACCGATACCTCGGTCACGGCCTGGGTGGATTTGTCCCATGCGCGGGCCGGGCAGACCCGCCCCCTGCCGGTGCATCTGTCCGGCGTGCCGCCCACCATCACTGTGGACAGCGACCCGCAGCCGGTGAGGCTGAACGTGCAGCAGCGGCGGCGGCGGCAGATGGCGGTCAGCGCCGACGACATCGGCGTCGCCCCGTCCGGGTACTCGTTCGCGGCCCCGAGCGTCTCCCCGCGTGAGGCCGTCATTACCGGGACCCGCGCCGCCGTCAGCGCCGTGGCCCGGCTGGTGGCGCAGGCGGACCCCGATCAGCAGCCGGGGGCCGTAGACGAAGATTTTCCCATTATCGCCCTCGATGCCACAGGCATCCCGGTCAGCAATGTGACCGTGTCGCCGCCAACGGCCCATGTGCGTTTGGCCCTGACCCGCGCCCTGGCCCGCAAAACGCTTCTGGTCAGCGCGAACATCACTGGAACTCTGCCCCCGCCCTACCGCTTCGGCAGCATTGAAGTGGCTCCCGCCGCCGTGGAAGCCGAAGGCAAGCCGGAAACGCTGGCCGCCGTCAACACGCTGACCACGCAGCCGATAGATGTTTCGGGCGCGACAGCAGATTTGGTGCGCCGTGTCGAGCCGGTCATCCCGTCCGGCCTCACGCTGTCCCCTCGCGGCCCGATTACCGTCACTATTCATATTATTGCGCCTCCCGCCGCCCTGGCGCCGCCTGCGGCTGTGCCGGATGTACCGGAGAAGGCAGCCCCCTAGCCCCCAATTCTGGGGGAACCAAATTAGGAGAGGCAACTAATGGTTCATCGAGAAAATGTTGAAGATTACGAGGGTTCTTTGGCCCAACTGGCGCAGGACATTGGCGATCTCAAATACGACAGTTTGGCCGAGTTTCTGCAATTACTGGCAGAGAAAATCAAGGACGACGCGGCAAAGGATCGGGCGCGGGGCAGAGTACGTCTCGCGACAAGTCTGCAAGATGCCGCCGCGCAAATAGCCTCCGCCGCTGCTGACATTGAAACGGCATGGCGAATTTCAGAGCCGCACATGACATAATTGGGAGCTGCCCCAGATAATCGAGTTAGCAACAGAGCAGGAGAGTACGCTTTTACTTATGGCCGAAAAACTATTTGGAACAGACGGGGTGCGCGGCGTCGCCAACACCGAGCTGACACCTGCCCTGGCGATGGCGCTGGGGGCCTCGGCGGCGCGGACGCTGGGACGTGGCAAGACGCCGCGCTTTATTATTGGCCGGGATACCCGCGTTTCCGGCACACTGCTGGAGTCCGCGCTGGCAGCGGGACTTTGCTCGCTGGGGGCACAGGTCGTCACGGCGGGCGTGGCCCCCACCCCGGCGGTGGCAAGCATTGCGCGGGTGCAGAACTTTGATGCCGGCGTGGTGATTTCGGCCTCCCACAACCCGTTCGCCGACAACGGCATCAAATTTTTCGGCGGCGATGGTTATAAATTAGACGACGCGCTGGAAGCCGAAATTGAGGCCAATCTGGCGCACGTTGACTCATGGGAGCGGCCTTCGGGGGCGGATGTCGGGCGGCTGACGCACGCTTCGCATCTGGGCGGGTTGTATGCCGGGCATCTGGAAGACACGATGGGCGGGGTGACGCTGGCAGGGATGAAAGTGGTCTTGGACGGTGCGAACGGCGCAAACTGGGAGCTGGCCCCGCGTGTGGTGACCGACCTCGGCGCGGACTTGATTGCCCTGCACTGCGCCCCGAACGGGGTCAATATCAACGCGGGATGCGGCTCGCTGCACCCGGAAGAGATGATGCGGCGGACGGTCAGCGAGGGCGCGGATATTGGCCTGGCCTTTGATGGTGATGCCGACCGGGTGATGCTGTCCGATGAAAAAGGCCGCAAGGTAGACGGCGACCGGGTGATGCTGCTGGTGGGCCGTCACCTGGCATCGCAGGGCAAACTGACCAATAACACCGTGGTCGGCACGATTATGAGCAACATGGGCCTGGAAGTGGCCCTGCGGGAGTCGGGCCTGACCCTGCTGCGAACGGCGGTCGGTGACCGCTACGTTTCCGAGGCCATGCGCCGCGACGGCCATGTGGTCGGCGGCGAAAAGTCCGGGCATCTGATTTTCGGCCATCTGACGACGACGGGCGACGGCCTGCTGACCGCCTTGCAGGTGCTGAAAGTGATGCGCGAGACGGGGCAACCGCTGTCGGCGCTGGCCGACCAGATGACCGAGTACCCGCAGGTGCTGCTCGGCGTCCGCGTCCGCGACCGGCGAAGTTGGGCCGATGACCCGGACATTCAGGCCGCCATTCGCCGCGCCGAAACGGCTTTGGAAGGCCGGGGCCGCATCAATGTCCGGGCATCCGGCACGGAAAAACTGGTGCGCGTCATGGCCGAAGGGCCGGAGCAGGCGGAAGTGGAAGCGTTGGCCGGGGAGGTAGCCGCCCTGGTGCGGGAGAAGGTAGGCGCGTAGGGACGCGATTTATTGCGCCCTCTGTTTTATCGCGCTGTCTGCCCTTCCAGATGCGCCAGCGCGTTTTCCAGCACAGCGCGGAAGCGCGGGTCTTCGCCGCCGAGGGCCAGCCGCGCCTGCAAAGGGCGCACGGCGTCTGTCAGGTCCAAATCAGACGCCGTCTGGGCGGCGACGGTTTGCAGCCAGCGGTCTTCCATCAGCAGCAGGCGCAGAATGGCCCGGCGCAGGGTGGCGCGAGGCCTGGGGGCCAGCGTGGCATCGAGGGCGGCAATCTGCGTGTGCAGGTCCCAGAACTCCGACGCCCAGGCCTGCCGGTTCAGATGTGTCAGGGTTGCTTTCAGCTCGGCGAGAAGCACCGGGTCGTCGCCGTCACGCGGGCGGGGCTGAAGCGCGGCTTCCAGCAGGGCGGCGTCAAAGAGGGGCGTGGTCAGCGCGGCCTTCTTTTGGCGGGAGCCGCGCCAGCCCCCGACAATGCGGGCCAGAAAAATCGCGCTGACGGCGACGCCGCCGCGAATCAGAGTGTCCGTATTCACGCCATATTCTCCGTGACAGGGTCGGGTGCACCGTACTGCTCGTCAAACTCGGCCAGCCGCCGCTTTTTCATAAAGGGAATGGTCACACGCAGGGCGAACGGGCTGGAATAGTTCAGCTTCAAGATCAAGTCATTGGTCTGCTGCAAATGACCCGCATAGGTGTCCCGCGCTTTCGCCCGTGCGGCGGGGTAGTCCGCTGAGCCAGCGAACCCCGGCGCGGCAGCTTCCCAGCGGGCGAGCGTGCCGAGCGCGAGGGCGCGGGATGCCTCGATTTCCTGTTCCAGCAGCAGCCACAGCGGCAGCACTTTGTTGTGCCGCAGCATTCGGTTGACCGCACCCATGCCGGGCGGCTCGAAGGGGTTCACCGACAAATCCAGCGGCTGCCCCCGTCCGGGCAGGTTGTCGAACAAGCCTTCATCAATCGCGTCCTGTATCTTGCGCTCCGCAACCCCCGCTGTCCAGTCCGGGTTGTCTCCAAAGTCTTCTGCCCCTGCCATCGCCCCTGCTCCTGTTGTTGGTATTTTGGTGTTATTATACCCGGACAGAGAGGTTCAAATCGTGTCAAGATGATCCTCTACACGCAAAGCAAGCCCCTTCAAGCCGGTTGTTCTCAGAGTCTGAATGTAGTCCGCTGCGGTTTTCGGCGGACTTTTCAAAGAGGCCCGATGTAAGCGAACAGCACCCAAAAACAGCGCGGGGTCGTCGTCAAAAAGGGCCGAGAGAAACACGTCGGGATGCAGCGGCTCTATGCCATAAGCCGCCAGGGGCGTAGCCGGGAAATCAGACAGATTGAACGTGACGATTACAGCCGCACTGGCTTTGATCGTTGCCGCTAAAACATGGCGGTCGTTTGGATCGGGCAGAGTAAGAGCAGGGATAAGAACCTCAAAGCCGGAAACCAGGCCCTCGGGAACAGCCAGGCTCATCAGGCGGCGGGTGCGATCCAGCCCAGCCGGGGTCACGTCCGGGTTATCGGCCAGCACATTGCTCGTCCATTCGTCCTGGATTTGCTCGGTCCAGCGCGGCGCGTAAGCCCCAGCAACGGCAGCTCGCATGAGCAGATCGCGCAGAGAAGGCGGATACAAGACGCAGGCGTCCAGGACGGCGACGATCTTTGGCTCGGTCTTCATCGGTACTAGCCAAGCCACTCTGTTTCTGCCGTCAGCTCATCCAATATGGCGTTTCGGCGCTCCCGCTCGGCCTCGGTGATGGGTTCCTGCGGCGGCGCGTTTTTCCGGGCCTGTGCCATGTGAGCGCGGGCGGCGGAGACGGCTTTCATATGGTTTAGCTGTTCCACCATATTTTCGTAGCTTTCGGTGTCCAGCAGCACGACTTCGGCGCGGCCATTGACGGTCAGCACCTCCGGGATGCGGGTTTCTTTGAGCCGGGCGACGTGGGCTTTGTGGTTCCTGAGAAAATCGCTCATGGAATGTATTTGGCGTGTATCTAGCATTATTTGCCTCTTTTATTCATGCTATTATCAAATAATTATATGATAGCACATTTTCGGCAGTTGACCGATGCTTCGGAATCAGGTTTAATATCCCGCCGCCGCGCTCCATAAGTAAAACAATGACTGTTTCTGATTTGCTCCCGCTCCACCGGCGGCTTTTTATTGCCCTCTGGCTGCTGCTCTGCGGCACTTTGTTTGTCTCGCCGGGCGCTTTGGCCCAGATACCAAATATCCCTGGCCTGCCTACGGGGCTGCCGGGGGCCGCGCCCACAGCGCCGAAAACGCCGAGTGCGCGGGTGACGTTAAACGGCAGCCGCGTTCTGGAGCTGTCCGCCGCCACGCAGAACGCCGCGCAGGACCGAGCGGATTTAGTAACCCTGCGGCTGTCGCAGGCACTCAATAAAACGGAGCCGACCAGCCCACCGCCGCCTGTGACCACACAGGTTGTAGGGGGCGAGACGGTCATCTTGCTGGCTGACCGGGCCGTGCTGACGGTGACGCAGGAGGATGCAGCGGCGGCGGGCGAGACGGTGACGCAGCTCGCCGCCGATTGGACCACGACGATGGAAAAGGCGCTGGCGGAGGCGCAGCGGGAGCGCCGCCCCGGCTACTGGCGCGAGGCGGCGCTGGAAGCGGGTGGCATTGTGCTGGCGGCGGCGCTGCTGACACTTGCCATCTGGCTGATCGCGCACCGGCTGCTGGATAAGCCCGGCTGGCCGCTGCTGACGCTGGTTTGGCTGGCCGCAGCGTTTATAATCACCAATCTGTTTCCGCAGACACGCCCGCTGCACCGGCTGCTCGGGCATGGGATTATCCGTCCGGTGGGCATTTTGCTGGTGATGGGCCTCATCGCGGCGGGGCTGTCGCGGCTGCTGACGCTGTTTTTGCGGCACGTTTTCCCGCCCATCCCCGATACTCTATCTGCTGAGGAGCGTACGGAGCGGACGTACCGGCGGCGGGCAACTCTCGGGGCAGTGGCGCGGATTACGGGCGTTTCGCTGATCTGGATTATCGCGTTCGTGGTATCCCTGAGCTGGGTCGGGGTCAATCTGTCTGCCCTGCTGGCTTCGGCGGGCCTGATTGGCGTCGCGCTGGGTCTGGCCGCGCAGGACACGATGAAAGACTTGGTCGCGGGCATCAACATTCTGCTGGATGACCGCTTCGGGGTCGGAGACAACATCGCCGTCGGCAATTTCTCGGGCACGGTGGAGAACCTGAACCTGCGGGTGACGCAGATACGGGACACGTCGGGGCGGCTGATTACGTTCCCGAACCGCAGCATTGAAGCCGTCGCCAATGCCACTCAGCGGTGGGCACAGGTGGACTTCAAGGCCGGGGTGTCCTATGATGCTGACCTGCGCGACTCCATGGAAGTCATGGAGGACGCAGCGCAGACGCTGGCGGCGGACTGGCCGGAGCGCGTCCTGTCCCCGCCGAAGATGCTGGGAGTGGACGCTTACAATGCCAACGACATCACTCTGCGACTGCTGATGCGAACGGTCCCCGGCGATCAGTGGGCTGTGGAGCGCGAGCTGCGCCTGCGGGTCAAAGAGGCGTTTGACAAGAATGGCATTTCGATGTCCACGACTCAGCGCACGGTGACGGTGCTGGAGAACGCGCCGGGCGACAAGCCCGCCGTGCCGCAGGACGAGGGCGCGGCGGCATAAACTCTCTACCGCTCCAGCGGCACGCTGCCCCGGAACGTGTCGCGGGTGGTGATCGTTTTCAGCGTCACCGGCTTGCCGGTGCGGGCGGACTCGTAAATAGCGTCCATGATGCGCTGGTCCTGCAAGCCTTCCTCGCCGGGCGTCCACGGGGTCTTGTCCTGCATGACACACAGGGCCATGTGGTCCATTTCGCGGGCAAACTGGTTTTCCGGCGGCAGGGAGGGCGAGTCGCGGTGGGCGATTTTACCCTGCGCGTAGTCCATCTCCATGTGCAGACCATTGTAGGCAAACGCCGGGTCTAGCCCGAACCAGCCGGTTTCGGCGTAGACTCGGTAGCGGCGGCTCTGGTGAAAGCCGTAGCCGGTGGCATGGTTGGACTGAATGCCACTGGGGAAGCGCATCTGCCATGTCACCAGTTCCTCGACCTCGGTAAAGCGCGGGTCGCCGGGCGTGCTGTAGGTTTGGGCGAACACCTCGGTCGGTTCTTCGCCGGTCAGGTAGCGCGTGGTGTTCAGGCAGTACAGGCCAACATCGGGAAGTGCCCCGCCGCCTGCGAGCGCTTTCTTCTGCCGCCACTGGTTTGGGTCACCCTGGTTCTGGCCGTTGACGCATTCAATCAGCTTGACTTTGCCGAACTGGCTGTTCTGGACAAGCTGCCGGGCCATGCGGTTGGTCGGCTCGTACTGAATGCGGTAGGCAATCATCAGCTTTTTGCCCGCCGCGTGGCAGGCATCAATCATCTGCTGGCATTCTTTCACCGAGACAGCCATCGGCTTCTCGCACAGGATATGCTTCCCGGCCTTCGCGCCGCGCACAGTGTATTCGGCGTGCATTGAGTTCGGCAGGACGATGTAGATAATATCAACGTCTGGGTTGTCTTTGATGCTGTCGTAAGTGTCATAACTATAGACGCTTTTCGGGTCAATGCCATGCTGCGCGGCCACTTCGGCGGCCTTGTCCGGCGTGCCGCTGACAAGGGCGGTCAGCTTGCAGTATTTGGTCTGGCCGAGCGCCGGGATAATCTGCTCCAATGCCAGCGTGCCGAGGCCGACGACGGCGATGCCGAGGCGCTTGCCCGGTGGCAGGGGCAGCGGCGGGCCGCCGGTTTGCTGCTCGGTGGAGGCATCTAATTTGGGCAGGGAAATAGGCTTCGTGTTCGGCGTATCTGGCTTCGTGATGGGCGCGGACGGCTGTGCGGCGGCCTGTGCCAGCACGCGAGGGGCGTCGGCCAGCAGCCCGGCGGCGGCGATGCCCGCTCCGGCGGTTTTCAGGAACGCACGGCGGGTCAAGTCGTTTTTGGGGGCGGACGTGTCGGCAGTAGGCGTGTCGGACATGGGACTTTCCTGTCTAGTGAGAGGTCAGGAGAACACGGGTCTGAACCCCCATGCTTTAAAAGTGCAATTCCCGGCCTTCGCGGGCATAGGAGAAGCTCCCATTTGGAACTCTTCGCCCGCGAAAGCGGGAGATTGATTTTTCGAAGCATGGGGGTTCAGACCCATGCTGACTTAACTATCCGTCTTCAGCCGGGCCGGGTCGGCGGTCAGAGCTAGAAGCTCGGCGTGGGGCATTAGGGCCATCTGGCCGAACTCTTCCAGAAGCTGCCGGTAGGCTGCGGCGACGGGGCGGGGGCGGCGCTCCAAATCGTACAGGCCGCAGGCGTTGACCGTGCCCTTCTTTTCGGCCAGCTCGATGTCCCAGTCAATCTGGTCAATCAGGCTATACCATGTGAAGCCCAGCACCGGAACGCCGTCGCTGCGCATTCTCAAGATGTTGCGGAACTGCTTCCAGAGCCATGACGGCGCGGCCTCAGGGTCCAGCGTGTTGGTCTCCGTGTGCATGATGGGCATGAAATACCGCTGGTAATAGCGCAGGGTCAGGCCGTACCAGCCCATCACGTCTTCAGCGGGCAGCAGGGAGCCGTCGGGCAGCATCAGGTGTTCGTTGCGGCCATAGTAATCGTTGCCCATGACCTGATAGCCGGGCGGCTTGCCTGCCATGAACCACTCGTACTGCTCCCGCGTCAGGCCATTATCCATCATATACAGGCAGACATCGGCGCTTGGAGCATGAGCGTACAGCAGGTCCAGAGACAAAAAGCGCAGCTCGTTTTCTAAAAGCACCTCTTTGTCCGGCACGGCTTTCATCTGATGGATATATTCAGCGGACTCGCTCTGCACGATGACGACATCGGGCCGACGCTTGGCGATGCGCTGATTGGCAAGGATAGACGCCGCGCACAGGTGCTTCAGGGCGGTGACGAAGCCGCGTGGGCATTTAAGCTGCTCGTTCCAAAGGCCCTGCCAGGCGCTCGCTTTGGCCGAGACATAAATCTCGTTGACCGGCGTATAAAAACGCACCCAGGGATACCGCGCGGCGACGGCGTCGGCATAGTCCGCAAAGTGAACCGGCAGCTCGGGGTTCTGAAAGTCACCAAGCCAGTCCGGGACACCAAAGTGCAGCAGGTCTAAGATGGGAGTGATTTCCAGCCGCTGCATCTCCGCCATAACTTTATCGGCAAACTCCCAGTCGTAGCGCCCCGGCCCCAGATGGATGCTGTAGTACGGCAGGCCGTAGCGTAAATACCTCAGACCCAAGTCTTTGACGAGGGACAGGTCTTTGCGCCAGTGTTCGTAGTGCCCGCATTCTTCCAGCAAATCGCGCCGGATTTTGCCGCCGTCAATGGTTGGGTACGAGCATTCAATCCCCGTCGCAAACCAAAAGTTGTTGGACAGGTCCGTCGGCAGCCCGCCGCCGGACCCCGCCGCCGCCCCGCCGAACTCATCGCCCGGATTGCCAGCGGCATCGCCGCGCTGTTTTAAAATCTCCAGAAAATCGTCCGGCACGCCATCCCTGCTTTCTAACCAAAAAGCTTGCGAAAAGAGATTACGACTCGTCGCGCCCATGCACCTGCGCGGGCGGGTGCGTAGCTTCCACGGCGGTGAACGCCTCTAAAATCTTGTACGTGTGCGGTGCGCTCACAGGCACGACCCAGGAGTCGCCGGGTTCGAGCACCACGACCTGATCGTTTTCCAAATGCAGCTCGGCGCGGCCTTTGATAACGTAGCCGACAGTTTCATAGTCCCGCACCGTCATCGGCTCGGGGTCGGCGACGGGGGTTTCTTCCCAGAGACGCATGGCAACACTTTTGCCGGAGGCCAGATATTTCTGCCCCATCTCGCCGTGCGGCGAATACGCGGAATCTACTTTGGTTACGGTGGTGTCTGACATGATATGGTTTCCTATTTTCCTAACATCACGGGTTTGGAGCCGTTGGTTTGGCGAAGCAGCAAAATCGGCTTGCGGCGTGACAATTCCCCAGTGCTAAAGCACGGGGCTTCTAGCCTGTCAATGCAGGCAGGCTTTGTTGTCCCAAAGCCATAATGTTCACGGCGGCGTTCATGTCGCGGTCAAGCGAGAGGCCGCACTTCTG
>JAABUK010000203.1_pt1 | contig 142193 bp, 232 predicted proteins | sample 5559141 | NCBI WGS metagenome assembly JAABUK01 (sample SAMN10711869, study PRJNA513367) | rock metagenome | isolation source: Antarctica rocks | place: Antarctica: Victoria Land, Pudding Butte nord | collected 2016-01-03
GTGAAGAGCTGGAATTGGCTAGCTTTGCGGGTCAGGATAGGTGTCGAGCCACTTCCGGATGGTCAGGCTGAGGAGGGATCGAAGGGGAAGGAGGTAGGGGCGAGGGGTGGGAAGGGACGTGGGGGATGGGTGGAGGTGGGAAAGATCAATGAGGCGCTGGAGTGGTTGAGGAAGCGGGGGAGGGAGGAGTTGCTGCTCGATCTGGGTATGGGTGCAGGCTCAGCGCGATGAAAGCATCCCAAACATGCTTTCTGCTCCATATCCGTCGGAAATCGTGGTTGCGCTGAAACGCCGGGGTGGAGGTGATCCACCTCGGCCAAACCCTCCTTCAATTTCTTCTTCCTTTTCTCGTTGATGCTTCGTACGAGTCTACGAATAGTAGCCGCTTCGAGCCATGTCGGAAACGGACCACAAAGTACACGATCGTGTCAATTATGAGGCGATAGCGTACATCCGCGAATTCAGCCAATTCCCCTATATCGCTTACACCGAACACATCGCCGCTCTGGCACGTCCACCTCCTCTTCTCATTTTGCCTACTTCACCCTGACGATTATTTTCAGGCACTCGAGACGCTCCTCCATCCTATTGCTGTCACAAGGTACCCCCAGACCTATGGACCGAAAGACGACGATCACCTCGTCCCCCTCCGCGAATGCCTCAAACAGTCAGCTTCGGCGGAAGAAGCAGTGTAGGGATGGAAGGAGGAGCTGAAGATGTCAAGCTCGATCGTCAAGTTCGCCGCGCAGGCTTACTCGGGGTTTAAGAAGCTGAAGCAGGTAGGAGGAGGGACCAAGGTGCTGCAGAAGGCGGTTGGTATGTCCTTCCGCGTAATGAGAGGTCGTATCTGGCAGGGCTTACCTATCCTTAGATCACCCTTTTCCCCTCAGGGATCGTCCACTCGAGGTGATGCTCTCAAGGCGAGCTCTCCGCGGGACCCCGGTCATCTCCTCGGACAAAGACCTTCACCTACCGAAAGCGATGCGCGACCTGGCTGGGGTCGATAGCGGATACCAATGCCTCTCGCAACTCCAGGTCAAGAGAGTTGAGGAAAGCAGGCTCGACATCAACGAGATTTTGTAAGTCAGACAGATCTGCTCTGTTTGATGCAAAGCTGATGATGGCTAGGAGTATGGAACTGCAGTACGAGCCGGAGGATATCGATGCTGGGCACTCCTTCATGGCTCAGACTAAGCAGAAGCTGAGAGAGCGGATCCTCATGGCGAGCCGGCCGCCTTCGGAAAGCTCGATATGGATTTCTTGGGGGAAGGAGACGCTAGCCTCGTTTGAGGTATGTCTTGAAGAGCCCCAAACTCAGTCCAACTTGAAATGCCTTCAGAGTATCCCCCGACCTATATCACTCCCTCTTTTCCGGCTGAGCGCTCCGCCCGATCCTGCAAGCCGGCCTGTCGACTACCGAGAAGCTCGGAGAAGTTTCGGTCCTGCTGCCATTCCTGACAGCATGAAGAAGCTCAAATCGTTGCTCGATTCTGGAAGCAAGGAAATCGGCGCGAAGGACATTCTCCACTCTGTGGGAATGCTCTGGAAAAGTGGCTCGAACGGGGCAAAGGGCGATGTCGAGGATCCACTGGCTCTTCGGCTTTTGGATGAGTTCGGTGATTGACCATTATCAACTGATGGCGCTCGCTGCTGACGGGAAGAGAGGAACATCCATTTGAGCCCATGACGCCCACGACCAAGGCATCGCGGCCTTCAAGAGATTCTAGGCCATCCCGCATGTCAATCAATCTTGAACTACCGCCCATCCCATCGGTGCGAGAGTCCAAAAAGATGCCGTGGGACGAGGATATGGGTATCGGTCAGCTTCCCTAAGGAGTTCTCGGTGCCTCGCTGAAAACAACAGAGCCTCCTCTTATGCCGTGGAAGCATGGCTACGACTGGTGAGCGATGACCTTCGGATAGACGACTTATCCAGTAGTCTCCCTACTCTAGTACGAAGTCTTCCGAGACTTGAGGCCCTCCCGGTCTCCTCGCCATCCTACCCTTCGTCCTGCGCCACCTCTCAGTGGGCGGCGCAAGGCTACTCCGATGACGCCGAGCCCAGACGATACCATCAGCCGCCTTTGTTCAGCGAAATCCTCAAGCCTGAGCGGTATCTGCCATCAGACAACGAGGCGATTCAGAAATGGTCCAGGGTGGAACAGGAAGCGATGGCGTACGAGATGGAAGAACAGCTCATTCCAGGCGACAATAACGCGATGAGGGGTAATCTCTTCAATCTTATCGAGACGTCAAACTCACGACATGCTAGTCCCAGTGATGCGTCCCGATAGTCAACAGGTCTCGCTTGATGAGATCCCGACGACTTACATGGACCTCCTCGAATTTAGCGATTTCGAACCCAGAACATTCGAACAGTCGGTATTTGAGGAGATCAGGGGGCTTGGAAGACTTACGCGAGAAGTAAGTTTCCGCCTTGTCTATCATGATATGAGGTACATGCTCACCAAAGCTATCCCTGTAGCTGGACTGGACGTAAGCCCCGCAAAATCGCGGACGGTGCAATATTGATGACCCTCAGTCCTTACAGCCTGCCCGCACGTCGCGTGACGTCTTCCGATGCTGCTGACGTCGAAACACCACCGGATATGGTCGACGAAGAGGCGATAAGTGCAACGATACCGCTTACACCACGTACGAAGCCGCCCACCCCGCACGATCAGGCGCTCGAAGCAATCCAGCAAGACATATTCGCAACAAGGAATAGTTTATTTGTCCTACCCCGGTGGACGCTTCTTCCCGGTTATTCCAGCGGCCACATTCAAGATGATCCTCCCCTCGATACTGCACATTTCCATCTCGCTCACTCAAATGAGAACGAACACAGCCCCCCAGTCAGATCCAATTGCAACCTGCCTACTGATCAAGCGACTCAGAGTCTAAGCGGAAACGCGGATTCCGCTCCATTACAGCTCGGGAAAGACGCACCTCAATTCGGGTTAAAGATCAACGATAACCTACCTATTGAACGGGCGACTGATAATCTAGGCAAGAAACGTCATATCGCCAATCTGATGGGAGACGACGAGATCGAATTACCGCCAGCAAGCCTCGAAGCTCAGCTTGTGCCTGAAAGAGCAGCTCGACCGGCTCAGAGCCGTCCAAGCAAGAAGCGGAAGACGGTGATCTATGAGATACGAAAAGAGAATCCTCTCGATGTTCTCCTCAAAACCACTCGGCAGGGGACGCTGGGCGGCGAAGCCTCCGCGCGTAAGCAAAAGAAGCCACACAACGGAGGCAAGCATGCTTCTGAACATGATCCCACGAGTATTCCAGGCTTCCTCGAGCTGCGAGAACGACGAGAGCTAGCCCGACACGCACCCGTCGTCAGCAAGGCACAAAAAGAATACTATGAGATCCCGCAAGTCATCGGAGTGGAGCCATCTTGGACCAGCAATCCTGCAATTCGGAACCCGGCCTGGTATCACGAAGCGCTGCTGACAGAGTCTCATCCGACTCAACCGATCGCCGTACTTTCAAGTATCGATTTGTGCCAAGAACGCTCTCTCGTCCGCACTTTTCAGGAATATGGCTTCGACCTCGTCGAGCGGGATTCAACTATTCAAGGAGCGGATCTGGTCGTTTCCGCATCTACCGCCATCATCTTTCGCCAGCTACGCTCACTCGCTCATGAGCTCAACGAGCTTCTGCAAGCCCTCAAGCAGGCGACGAATTTTTTCGGACGCGTGCTTATCGTCTTTGACGTCGTCACGTACAGCGTGATCGACAAAAGAGCTGATGCGATAGCATCGGTCAACCCTCTCAACCCGCCTGTTTTGAAAGCGCTATCTGCCCTCCGACGTGGTATCGCCGTGTCAATTGTGCCTGAGATGGGTGATACGATTGGCACAGTCGATATGAACTTCGCGGTCAATGGCGCAAAGGAGGTCGCCCAGGTGTTGAGGGTCATGGCGGAAGATGAGCTCGATCAGGTACGGCAATTCTCTGGCGCACAGCAGTCCGCGGATATATGTGGCGACAGGCAATGGCTCTGGACAGATCGAGCGAGTCGCCCGCCTCGCTTGTGTTCCGTCTGATTCTATGGCAGGTTAAGGATGAAGCTGCCTTGGTGTATTACGGGATCAATAGCTTCTCGGCACTCTACATCCTTCATCGCTTCGGCTCGATCCTGCAGCTGGCGGAGAACACCGACGAAGATGAAAGGATGAAAGTCCTTGGTCCGATCATCGGAGAGACGTTCATGGTGCGTTCTCCGTCTCGACTGATTAGCCGGACTGAATACTTTCCAGCTCCGCTTTAACGAGCTTGTGCGAACGCGACTCGCAGAGCTACGAGGTGTTGAAGCCGACTCTCTTAGTCAGGCGTCCGACCAAATGTCCGACTTTCCAATGCAGGGGAGCTCAAGGCAGCGGGAAGCTCATTGATCGTGCAAGCTGTCCATACATCCGCCATTTGCCGTCCGAGGTTCTCATGCCGGATAATCATGCATGCAACATAAATGACGGAACAAGGTCGAAGAATCGGAAGCACAGACATGACTACCGTAAACGAAGGCAACCCTCAGCACCCCTGATTCACCTCATACTCCCTTCCCGAGCCAGAAAACTCCCCGGTCCCATCAGAAGACCTATTGAACCCTCCACTATGCGCACCACTGCTCGGCATCGGACTAGCGATTTTTTGTCCCCTCAGAGCGTCGATAGTCCGTCTCGTCGGCCTCGACTTCTTCAGACCTTCCCTCTCAATCAGGTAACTCTGACCGATCCCCACGTCCACCTTGCGCCGCTTGTTGATCCATATGCGCGAGATGAAGTGGAGCGCGAAGATGCTGGAGATCGCGGTGATCAGGCAGGAGATAATGACGACGAAGACGATTGCCGCGTTCCAGTGGAAGTGGTATGGCTCGGCGAGAGAGGCGAGCTGGGCGGCGGAGTATTGAGTCGGTAGGAGCTGGGGATCGGCCGGGATGCTCGTGCTTGCCACAGGCCTGAAGGAGGTACTGGGAGAGGAAGAGGCGGAAGCAACAGGCTTTGTAGGACTGGGCTCGTGAGCGGCGAAAGTTTTTTAGGAGGACGTACCTGTTGAAAGCCGCAGCGGAATTGATGATCGCCACATCGAACGCCAAACTGCTCCCGTCATCGATATTACTCAAGGTCAGGTAATGCAACGGTCCGTCCCGCAATCCATGTGCCGCGAACAAGAGCTTGTGATAGTCCGCCGCTCTCGCGTTTGCGGTATATTGCCCAATAGTGATGTTGTCCAATGTGGCGGTATATGATCCCTGACCTTCCCCCGCTATACCGTACGCCCAGATATCCGTGCCTACACCAACAATGATTGATCGAGTGATTGGACAGGGTAAAGGACGTACCGACAAAGAAGATCGTGGTGTTGGACCCAGCAGTGGTAGTCCAGCTGAGCGAGCCATTCCAAAATTCTCCAAGTAAAGGTCGGACGGAATCGACCTGAGTATCATTGATGTACTGGTCAGACCCGTTTACGCGCAGCATATTCCAGCCTGGCGAAAGGTGGAGGGCAGGGGTCGCCCATTGTGAGTCGTCGATCGTGAAATTTTTCGCGCTGTAGGTGGTTCAGTAAGGAAGTATTCGAGCAGGAGAGGACGGATTACCTTGACATCTTGCCACGATGCCGTCGGGCAACCTTGAAAGAGTCGTACCCAGATCAGAAGGGTAGATTTCAGACGAGAAGCGTGAATTAGGTTTCAAGAAGATGAAGCGGGATACTTGTCCTGTCATGAAAGGGCAATCACCCCTTTCGTCCAAATCGTCATCCTCTTCCCGCTCGATCCCTTTGAAGGGAGAACGAAATCTTTCGTCAGAAAGGCCTACTACAGGCTCGTCCTCATTCAGTAAATAGTTCAGTTGAGAATTTAGCAGTCGTGCTCATAAGTCCAGCCAAGGAGCCCTTTCGCAATCGGAAAGGCCCTCCATCCAGCCATTGGCGTAAAGCGCGGCGGGGTACAATACCCTATCACCAGAAACATGCATCACCGCATATCCCCCTCGATGATCTTGTACTGATGACCACCCGCATGTTTCCTATCCCGCCTCCCCTTCCTCGACCGCAAGAGTCGCTTCGCATGCGAGATCCCACGCGCAATCGGTCTTTCGGCAAACCGCTCGAATGCGAAGCACGCGGCTATGTTGATGACCGCGATCATGAGGAGCTCGAGTCTGAACCGGAAGGTAAAGTTGGTGATGTCGAGAATGAGGGAGATCGACTGCGCAGGAGCGAGGAGGACGTATATGCTAAAGGCGCCGAGACCGACGAGACAGACGACCAACCAGGCTAACGAGGTATGAGCAAGACCACTAAACAAACCCCAAATTGCTCACGATTGGTGTATATGGGCTTGCGGTAGGGTGGCCCGACGCTGAAAACGCCTGCAACAAGGATGTACTGGAAGCACGAGATGAGGAAGAGCGCAGAGTTCTCGTAGTTGAATGTCTCGAGCTTATCGCTATTCACGTCGGGTTCAGAATACCTGCAAACTCATCAGATAGGCTCGGCAGAATGACGCTCAATCTCACCAGGGCTGCCTGCGAACCCAGATAAAGACGAAGATCTGAATAGCCGCGTTGATCACAATCTGCCCGATGATACTCGTCAAGACCTTCTTCGACACCAAGCTCGCAGTCGGCCGCTTTGGGTGTATTTTCTGGTAAGGTAGAGTGCGACCCACTGACAAAGGATGTCAGCATAGAAGGGGACCTGAAAGCAGTGATATTACTAGCAACGGCTACAGGGATGATGACAAAGAGATCAATGTAAAGGAATCTGTGAATGGTCTCAAGCCTTGCCACTAAAACAAACCAGATGATCAGCTCACTGGAAATCCCCGAGACTTGAGGCGAAGGAGTACAGCTGAAGACAGAGTCAGCTGGATCATATCGGTTATGAGTGTGGCTCACCAAGGTGACTGTGGTGAATTGGATCATCGAGTACAATGCCCTTCAGGGACGTCAGCTCGACCCTGTGTCCAGCTTCTTAAGCTCACATATACTTGAAGCAGCTGAAGCTCGTGACTAAAGCCGCCCGACCCTCCTTAATGACCTCGACCATACAGGAGATATCGGGTGTCTGGCTAGTGAAGGGCGCGGCCACGGATGCTTCAGCCTCCGAGAGGGAAACCCCGACATCTGCCGCTTTGAGAGCGCCACAATCGTTGGCGCCGTCTCCACAGAATGCTACGGTATAGCCGAGTGACTGGAGGCGCTCGACCAGTTCGGCCTTCTCGTCTGGTGACATGCGGGCGAAGATCACGCCTTTCACGAGCATCTGTAGAGACAACCATCGTCAGCCCTCGTCATCGCCTGAGTCAACTTCGTACCCTTTCCAGGGTCTCAGGCTCTGCGTAATCGAGCATCCACTTGAAAACATCTCCAGTCAACGCCAACTGATAATCGGCCATCTCCGCATCTCCAGCATCCATTGTCGTTCCGTCATTCTGCCCAGCGATCGGCTTGAGCGTAAACTCGTCCAGCTGATGCCGTTTGTCGTCTACGCTTGACCATTCGAGGCGAGCTCCTTCTGCGTTCCCGGTTCCAGGCTCAAAGGTGGGTATGTAGACACTGGCAGAGTGAGAGACAAGTCCGCACTCTCGTGCGACGCTGATGGCAGTGCGGACATTGTCGCCTGTAACCATACGGCAAGCAAGGTGTGCCGCTCGGAGAATATGTATGTTGGGAGCGGTGCCGGGCTTGAGCTTGTTCTCGAAGACTATGAAGCCGAGGAAATGGAGATCGGACTCGGCGACTTCACTACAAGCAATTGAGCAATGCGGGATAATGCCTATGAGTGCAACTTACCGTCGCAGACGCTGAGCCTTCAACCAGGTGAGGCCTTCGACGGACTTGCCGGCGATTGCGATCACTCGGAAGCCGTTACGCGTGTAGTAGGAGAGCATGTCGTCATAATCGAGCGGAACTGATCTCGTCAATCATGACTCCGATCATTCGAAGTTTTGCTCACAAGAAGACGGATCGCAGATGTCTGGCATAACCTCCGGCGCTCCTTTCACGTATATCTCCATGCTCGTTGACTTGAGTCGCTTGACGATGACGCTCATCCTACGCAGAGCCGAGAAGAAATCGTATGTCCGGATGACGCCGAGTTCGAGGAAATGGGCATGCTAAGTAAAATTAGCATGAGTCATTCGCTCAGCATGTCAGTCGCACCTTTGATCCAGACCTAAGAGCATCTTCCATTCGCCATCTCTTCGTACCTGGTGGTCTCACGACCGTCTGAACCAGTGCCTGTGGCCTGTCTGCGCTCGCCATTCCCTTGGCCGTCACCTGCCGGGACTGTCCTTCGTCTAGCGTCCAGCCCGTGTACTCGAACATCTTTATATCAAGCGGGTCACCAATCAGCTCCCCATCAATGAGCTTGAGCGCGTGACATGTGGTCAACGCGTGGAGCAGCAGAGTCCTTCCGCCCGGTCCGCCCTCCGATGGTACATCGACCACCTCAGAATGTAGCTCGGAAAATCGGCGATCCTGTCTATCGATCGTACGCACGCCGAGCACATCAAGGCCCTCCTCGGTCAAAGTGCCGGTCTTATCAAAGCAGATGACATTGATCTTTCCCCCGATATTGACGCGATTAGGCGAGATGCAGAAGATGGAGCTCTTGCGAAGGCGGTCGATGGCAAAGGTTGTACCGATGGTCAAGGTGGCAGGAAGAGCTGGAGGAACGACGATGGTGATGAGGTCAAGCGCGCGGAGGAGAATGGTGTGTAGCTTGATCTGCCCGGGTCAGCATATAACGATAAGGAGAGCAACGCGCTTACACCGATGCGGACGAACTGGACTGCCGATACGGCGAAGCCTAGAACAGCAATTATGGCCAGAACCCCGATGAAGTTCATCGAGTCGCGGCTATCTAGGTCACCTGTGGACACATGACGTATCGAGGCACTCACTAAAACTTAAATCCCATCGGCTTCGGAAACAGCATAGACCTGACCAGCGCGCCTTTCGTCGTGTTGAATCCCGTTCTGGTCACCATCGCCAGCGCCATCGGTTCCTCGCTCTTCGGTACCCAAGGCGGCCGCCCCCCTGCTCGGACCCTGATGATCTTAGTTCCCGAGAAGAGACAGTGCTTGGCAAGCTCATTGTCAACCTCTGAGCTTCCCCGCTTGGCCTCCCTCGACATTGCGCGGATGTTCTCGTCTTTGACCGGGATTTTGCTGACGGGCACAGACTCGCCGGTAAGCATAGACTCGTTGACGATAGCATCGCCGGACAGTAGGAGGGCGTCACACGGAAACATAGCGAGTGTGGAGTCGGAGGCATCGAAGATGTCGCCGGGAACCATATTCGCGCAGTCCATGGTGGTCCCTGTGGGCTTTCAGCTTTCCGGACCACGAAGGGCTCAGTACTCACACTCGCCGTCAACGCGAACCTTGACGTCGCAATGAAATCTGGACATCTCCCTCATCCTCTCAATCGTCCTTTTGGTCTCAACCAACGTTGACAGGATGCTCGTGACGCTGATGAGAGCAATCGCGAAGGCGTAGTAATAGTAATCGTCGATCGACCACAGAACGATTGAGGCGATCTGAAAGACGTAGAATGGGTGCAATACCTGCAGAGCTGTCAGTCAATACGGTCCAATCTCGAAACAAATATATCCACCTCGTCCAGTAACAAGCCAAACGCCGATTTGCTCTCGATATCGATGATATTCTCGCTCATCAACAATCGCCGTTGTTCCCGTGTATGGCTTTCCAGGCCTCCTGCTACAGCTCTGGCTGAAGTCCAGCGGGAGTCTCTCCAATCTCTGAAGTATCACCCATATCAGCTCTGATCCAGCATGACACTGCTCAGCTGTTCTCGGTGACCTACCGGATCATTGCCCACTTTCCTGTTCCGGGCTCCAATGCAAATCGGGTGTACCGGTACTCCATGATCTTCAAGAGCCCCATAGTTCCTTCCCATGTCGTCTTGCCTTGCTCGACATCCTGTGTGAGGTCTTTTGCAGCGCCGACCCCGCCAGGCGATTCGCCATTGAAAGCATGGATAGGCGGCTGAATGGGCGAGCCATTCGGCATTACACTCAGACCGCGAAGAGACGGTGTGCGGGAGGAGATTGATGCTGGAACGTCTTGCGGGAAGACAGTGGACAACGGATAGGGATACGGTACGTTTTGCAGGGGCACAATATGCAGATCGCCGTACGGTGTCTAGATCAACCCGTTAGCGCTATGGACACGTTGGCACGGGGTGCTCACCTCCACCACAATCCAGGCCCCATCCCTCTCGTCTTCAAATGTCGTCTCCTGCCCACAGAATCTGACCCAGACTGACGGTACCCATCGTCCAAATAGACCCAAAGCGCCGAAAGTGAGGATACATCCCGCCCACCACAACGCGTTTCGGAACGGATCGGAACGATAACCGATGAAGCGGATCGATAGGTCCTCGTCGGGAAGCACGACGGTCTGCCGAGAGGGAACTGCCAAACTATCGAAGTCTTTGAGCTCGGCCTGGTCGAATCCCCGTGAGGCGGGTTCACCGAAAATCCCATCCGATGGATTGGGTATGAGGGGGAGATGAGGAGATTGAGGACGCGACTGGGGAGGAAGGGAAGTGTTGTCGGCGAGTGATGAGGAGTAGCCTTCTTCGCGGTCATGCTCGGAGTAGCCGTCGTCCTCGTCACCGCAGCCCCAGCTGTCCGCAGAGCTGGTAGGCGAACGAGAGATATTCTCAGAGACCGATTCTCTTGAGGAGCGTGACCTAGATCTCGACGGACGTCGAGCGTCAATACCGGCTTCTACGTCATGATCGGGGCGGGCGAAACCGATGTACGATGCGATCTTACCGAGAGCGGTCGATGGCCGAATCGGACTGGCCAAGGGTGAGACACCATCCTCCTCATTCCTCCTCTCATCCTCGCCAGATCTCGGATGCTCTGGGCGAAAGCCGAAGTACCCCGCCCCTTGCGTCGATTGCGCTCTGCTCCGCCGCCTAGACTCCTTCCTCCTGGGCGCTGGCATTTGAGCATTATGTTGGAATGACTGGCTCATTCGTGGCGGGGGCAAGGGTCGCTCGCTAGGTCCTTCATCCTCCAAATCGGCAATGAAGACCCCGGAAGACGGCGAGTGGACGAGATTGATCTGCGAGAAACTGGCACGAGCGAAGACGCCAGAAGGACGAGCGGCGTATGATCCTGAGTGACGAGAAGCTATCGATGCGCGACGAGAACCTGGCCGTAAGGCCGTACGCGTGATGGAGGATGGGAATATGCCTTGATCTGCAAGGTGTTTCAACCAAGATATGACAGTCTGTAATACCCCAACATACCATCCTCATTTCCTGTCCACTCTTGGAAGCTGCCGACCATCATATCCGGCGGCCCCTCCTTCTCCTCCCTCGCCCTCTCATTAGCGACGGCATCGAAAATTGCCTGAGGTGCATTCTCAGTGTAGTCATGACCCGCTACGGGTTCGACTGGGGGTGCCCCTTGCCCGAGGGGGATTGGGTGGACGGTGTCTCGCTGTGTGGGCTTGGAGATGTTTATGGCAGAAGGGATAGTCGAAGGACCCGGATCGGGCGAGTCGGCCATGTCCAGTCTCGAACGAGGGCGTGCTCTATCTATATCCGATACCAAGAAAGGAAGGAGGTGACAGGCTGCAAGCGGAAAATACCGGTCCCAGCCTGGACAATGGCGACGTCTCTGATACGGAAAGCTCCGCCTTAGTCGAAAGGCAAATTGTCTGGTTCGAGTTTCTGTCTGAAGGCCAATACAGGAATCATATGGCATCGCTTCCGTGTCAAAGTACACATAGGGGTTTCTCGCCATCTTAGCCAACTAGACTCGCCACTCTCTGCCCCTCACTTGTCACCGCAAAAAATGCAAGGCTCTGCGTCCTGCAACTCCACGGCGAGATCGTAGGACTTCACCCACTGGAGCTAGCTGGGCGAAGGACGCCGTTACGAGCTTCTCCAAGATCTGCTGCCCCATCCAGCCCGGTTCTCCTGCGAGATTCTCTTGGCATTCGGTCTCGATGATCTCGACTGTCGATTGGTCAGATCTTCGCAACTTGTCGACCCCTTGGACGATCTCCTCTCCCCTGCGCAAAATACGCGTCTCGGGATCTTCAGAATCCTCGAGTGAGTTTTGGACATTGAAGAATGGCCGAAACATCGATGCTTTATTCGGCAGGACGATTTTGCGGTCGATGTTGTGACAGGAAAAGGCTGTCGAGATCCCACTCCCAATCGAACGATCCAATGGGTTTACCGATCAAATGGCCACCAGAAGATCTGAGATGCCTATCCGATAGTAAGGGTGATTCCTGGTGGGCCTTTCAGGTCGCACCTTTGACAGTCCCAGGGGGGCTTGACGACGCAGTCCGAAATGCAGAGATGAGTCGGCCGAAGCATCAGCTGAAGTCGACTGGTTGTCGATATGATGTCGTCCGCAATGTCGTGCATCAGTCCAGAAGCGAGGTCTGAACCGATCGATAGGTGTGTGACGTTCTTGAACAGCGCCAAGTCCGCGCCGTTCGCTTCGTATGCCGCGAGACAAGCTTCGGCCCTTCGAAATCGACGATGGTTAACTTCTTCCATTTGCGCAGGGAGTCTGCCTTGCGTCGATGCGTCGCGAAAGTCGGCTTCACTTCCCGATCGTCCTCGCCCGTCTCTGCGGTCGACGGGAAGAGCGAAGGATTGGATCGATTTCTGTAGTGCGCCGAAGGTAGACTGGCTTTGTACTGAAAGCTCCGGAGTTTTTATAGAAGGGAGTCGACTCTGCTTTGTAGGGGAGCCGTTTGGACTTCGTTTCTGCTCCCTCGGCAGTGGAATTCTAGGTCAGCACTGACAACCAAAGACAAGGGTCCGGGCACGAGCACTCACAACCCGTCAACCCCCAGAAATGCTTGGCCTTGTTATCGATGCTGACGGCGAGAGAGGTATAGCGAATGACGGGTTCGAACAGCTCGTAGAAAGCTTTGGAGCACGTCATAAGCTTGCCTGCGGTTCCTTGCCGATGATTTGTGATGAGGTGATCGCGGATGACCAGGAAAGGGTCGGGGGGAAGATCGGGAACGCTGGTGGTCGAATCCCTGCTGACGGGATCGGAAGGCTTCATTTGTTCAGGAGGGAGGGCCCGAGAGGCTGAAGGTGAAAGAGTCATTGCCCGGGATGGAAAGCGAAGAAAGAAGAAGAGAAACTTCGTCCAGATGCCTTCATACTGTATAGATGACCTGAATCATTTGCAGCTAAGCCGCATACGATGTCATGGGGCTCGAGGCAGACATCTCCAGATGCACAAGTCTGAGAAGTCTCGCATGTAGAGGTCTCTTCGAACATATTTTTCGTCTTTCATGATGATATCGCTCGACTGGTCATAAATCATACGGGTGTCACCGTCGTCACTATCCTTCACAAGCTCTCAGCCCTCATACTCTTCTCCACAACACTCACAAACCTCCGCATCCGCCCTCGCCATGAACTTCAGGCGAGATTGCAGGATGGCAGGCCTCATAGTGGGCCACAGTGATACGAGTCGTTCCACCTCCTTTACCTCCCCTTCCCTCCTTCCCGCCGCGAGGCAGATTGGACGCTCGATGGCGATGACCCCCATACTCGACGTTTCTGGTGCTTGACGGAAGATCACTCCGTCCGCGATCAGGTCCGCCCTGATCTTGGTGCACATCCTCTGATGCTGAAGAACGTCAAGGGATGGTCGGTATGCAAAGAATGCCCGAAACTATGGAGCTTGCGGGATGACGAACTCGACGGTGATGCCAAGCCTGGTCGAATGACTCGATATCATCACTGACACCTTGCAAAAACGGCCATTCCATCTCCCACTCGTCCCCACGGAGACCCCATCGGCTGTCGACCGGCGATCTATTGGGTTGTGGCGAACGATCGCCGATATGGTAGTAACAGCAGAGAAGGCGAGGAGTCACGAGATTCTGTAGCCTCTTGCCCACGTCTGCAAGGTCGTCGCCGTTAGTCCGTCCGAGTGCCCAAGCGAGAAGCGGGCCGATGGAAACATGCGTGACATGCTGGAAGAGCGGCGAATGATCCCCGTTGGCCTCGTGAGCGGCGAGACACGCCTCAGCACCTTCGAGATCGACGAGAATTAGTGTCTTGCACTTGCGGAGCGAGTCGCCTCTGCGTCGGTGAGCCGTCAAGGTCGGCTTTGCCTGAGGGTCTTGAGATTTACTCGCAGTCTTCATAGCTGACGAGACCGGTACCGGCTGGGACCGGCGTCTGATCGGCAGTGAAGGTAGAGTTCAGTCGATCCTGGGGGCTCGAAGAATGCGGAGGACAGCGCTGACACCGCCTTCCTGAGGTCTCAACTTGACGAGCTTTCAGGGACGCTTGGCACTTATGCTGGTACTCAGCATTGACAGGAGGTAATGCCGAGCACTTACGACCCGTCAGACCCCAGAACAGCTTGTCCTTGTTCCGACTGCTCACGGTGAGAAACGTATAGTCGACAACCGGCTCGAACAGCTCGAAAAACGCCTTTGAACACGTCATGAGTTTCGCTGCAGTACCTATCTGATGATTGAGGACTAGGTGCTCGCGGATGACCAAGAGGAGATCGGTGGGGATTTTTGGGAGACCGGAGGTGGTTGAAGTCGCAGGGAGAGCTGGGGACCCCATAATGTCCAGTGACAGATCATCAAGACTCCAAAAACGAGGAAGTCTGAGAACGAGGATGAGAGCGATCAGAGAAGGATAGAGAGAATGGATAGGCAGAAAGGACGGAAATGACGGGGAAAATGCACGAGCCCTTGGAGACCGCTTGCATAGAGCCGCGGTCATCTTCGTCAGTGTTTCACTGTTTTGCTGAATAACGGGCACCGGTGACTTGGTCGAGCCTATCGGAATGCCCGGTATGCTCGGGGGGTCCGAAGCCATCGTCTTCTTAGTGGCGAATGATTTTGGAGGGAGACATGACAAATATTAGCGGAGTCATCAACTCCCCTGAACGAAGCTTTCCACCCCCAAACAATCATGCATGACTCCGCGGAAGCAGTGAGACCTCTCCACATGACCTACCACCAGTCCCTTAGCCATGCTTAGCTGTCCTCCCCTTCCCCTCCTTCCCCTCCATCCCCTCCTTCTTACCTCGTCCCGGTCCACCGAAAAGCAACCCCAAGCCGACGATCCCAGCAAGCACCCACAATCCTCTCTTCTCCTCATCATTCAATCCCTTCTCCGGCTGCTTATACTCCGCTCGATCCGACTTGGACATCCCGACCTCGGGCAAACTCCCGCTCAAACCCGAACCCGAAGCCTTCCAAACGCGGCTAGGAGCGGAAAAGACGTTATTCATGGCCGCACCGAAAGAAGGGGGAGGCGCGGGCGGTTGTTCCTCGGAGGAGACCTCGTGAGTATGGGCGTCGGAGTGACCGTGTAAGCCGTGTAGGGGACCGCCAGCTGGGTGGGTGGAGGCGGATGCGACGGTGAGGACTTTGGGTAGGGAGGGTTCTTCGACGGTCTTGGTTGGGGCGGAAGAAAGGGATCGATTCGACTGGAAATTGTCTGGCATGAATGGCTGATGACAGCCTTATCAGCATGAAGTACACAAGTGACAGCAGATCACTTACAATGACTTGCTCGACTTCAGACTCTGCACGCGGATTGGGCATTTGGACGCCCAACATCTTCCCTGATGTTTTTTCGGGACCTCTCGTCTGTGGCAACCCTGGAGCAATTGCAGTCTCCTGCGCCGTAACGGGGGCCACCTTTGCCGCTTCACTTCGCTGAGATATGACAGCGGGGCCAGTGGAGGAGACGTGATCATCATGTATCGGTTCAACCGGCTTCTTTGGTTGTTCGGGAGCAACAGCGGTTTTTGAGGGGAATGATCGGGAGGCAGTAGTGGTGATAGTACGGATTCGAGATGGGCTGGAAGGAGCTGAGCGGATAGCGAAAGACGGCATTGGAGGGACAGGCGGGAGCATAGCGGAGGTGTCGGCGGAGTTGAGCCGGTCGACAAGAGCGGTTCTGGTTTCCCCATCAACGAGTGATCATTGAACGCCGGTGAAAATGTACTTTTTACCGGTCTGCGAGAGCCCTCGCTTCTTCAGCTCATTCTTTAGCGAGGCCACCGTCTCCTTTCCCCAGTTTTGCTGTGTATCGAGAAGCACGGCCGAGGCGAGCCCGGAGGCCTGCAGCTGGATGGGCGAAGCAGGAAGCGTAGGGACTGCAGTTGATGTGGAGCTGGCACTCGCTCGGAGCAGCCCCGCTGAGATCTTGCGCCGGAGCATGATGGCGCTTTTGGGCTGATACTGACAAAAAACAACGGGTATGAAGTTGTTGATCATGACGAACGAGGGCTGATGGGGGGTGGACACCGACATGGACGTCCGTCAATTGGGGTAAGTCGTAATTTCGAACACGTGGAATGACGGCGAGCCGAGCCGACTGACTTTCAGCATGCCTCAACTTAAAGCCAGAGGTCGGCAACCCAGCCATAAGAGCAGGGCAAAGCTCGTGGTGCAATTGATCAAAACAATCACCAAAGCCATGTTGACGCCTATGAATATCCTTTCCGCCGTCCTGCATCATGTCCATGCCTTCTTATCCACCTTACTCCTCTACATCCTCTCTCTCGGCCCCATTCCTCGCCATGTCGGATTCGTCATGGATGGCAATCGTCGATACGCTCGGGGACGGGGTATGAAAGCCGTCCAAGGCCATCATGATGGTATGAACTCTCTGCGCCGAGTGAGTCCCCAACCATGCACATGGACAACGAAGCTGATAAGTCCAGACCCTCGAAATCTGCCTGAAGTTACGAATACGAGCGGTCACGGTATTTGCATTCTCGATAGACAACTTCTCGAGATCGAAAGAAGAGGTGGAGGCGTTGATGAAGCTGGCGGAGACGGGGCTGATGGAGTTATGTCAAAAGGGGTGGGTCGAATGTGTGCGACAGTCTTGGACCTGTGGCTGATAGTGGACAGAGACCTGCTGCAGGAATATGGAGTTCGGATACGCTTCGTCGGGTCGAGACATCTGCTGCCTCAAGAGCTGCAAGACGCTATCGTTAGGATGGAGAAGATGACGAGGCGGAACAAAGGGTACGCTCAAGCCGAATGCAGGCATCCTCGAGCTGACACCATCGAAGAGGCGTCCTGAATGTTTGCGCACCATATACCTCCCGAGACGAGATCACCACTTCGGTCCGAGATACAGTACAAGAGGTACATGACGGTCAAATCCGTGTCTCGTGAGTCCCTTTGTATCGTGTAAAATGTCGCACTGAAGGTCGTTCAGGGACATCCGCTCGGATGACCTCTTTCGCAACCTCAAAACATCTCGGCATATCCAAGATGTGAGTGACAGACGAGTTGTGGATCTCGAAGGAGGGAAGCTCGGCATCCTCGTCCGGACATCCGATGTCAAACGTCTCAGCGACTTCATGATGTGGCAGGTGCGCCTAGGTCTTATAAATCGGGAATAAGTTGACCGTGATCAGGCTTCTGAGGATACGCAACTGCACTTCGTCAAAACATACTGGCCCGATTTCGGTCTCACCGACATGCTCCCGATCCTGCTCGGATGGCAACAGAAGGTCTGGTTACAGGCTCTTGGCTGGTGAGTGGTGTCGATATGCATGGTATGAGTCAGGAGATATCCTTCCTCCCCTTCAATCGCAACTCCCGTCCGCTGGTCCATCTCTCCATCGTCGATCCAGCGTTGTCCATCCACAGTCGAAGGACTCCTTTCGTAGCTTCTCGTTCACCTCGTTATGTCGCTCGCACAGCCATCGGCTAAGTCCTTCTCGCCCGCTGACATCTGGCGGATTCTCCTTCACTTTCTCCTGGAAATCTTCGGCGCATGGGACACAAGGATACAGTAGGGAAAGCGAGGATAACAGTTTGAGCATGTTATTCTGCGTATCGGGTGGTGCTCGAAGTGGATAGTATGCAGCAGTAGTATGCAAGAACGTCCAAGTCGAACGGCCAAGAAGAGCGGTATCGGCAGGACAGTCGGCCCGGTCAAGCTGCTGTGGCGAAGCGGACGAGTATGTCGATGCCGGTGAGGGCTCCCCGGACATCATTGATGCGAAGCTGCCCATGCCTGCCACGGACTTTGCCGCACCGCCCTTCTTCACCTTGTGCTTCGCCCAATCCTGCCATGAATTGCAGACTTTGCAGGGCTTTCCATCGGGACCGAGGATGAGGCCGGGTGGGAGGTTGGGATGGGTCTCCTTCGTGGTCCGAAGGGGCTGAGAAGAGGGTCCGGCGAGACTCGACTCGTTTGACATGGCGAAGATGATGAGGAGGAGAATGATTCCCTTAGGCAGGCTTAGTAAGGCTTGAATTGTGTGGCGAATTGTCAAGCCGAGAACACGATGAGATCCATGACGTGGCACTTATAGTTGACGCGACCTATTTTTGTTTCCGGTCACAGCAAACTGCTCTCAATCTCCCTGCGTCATCTTCTTGATTTTTTATCCGTGCTCATGTTGCGCCGAGCGCCGGTCACTCAGCGGCCTGGAGACCCTGCCCTTACTTCGGCGACTTCTGGCGGGTATGGGATCACATCAGCACCCTTCAAACCTCCGGCCGCTCTTGCCTCGAAGCGAATCCTCGCACTACCCGCTCGCAAGCGGAAAGCTGTGTCTTACAAGGGTCAAGGAGCAGGAGACGACAGTGATAGCGATGCAGAGGCCATTCCGAGTAAGAAGGGGAAGTTCGCCATGGGGAATAAGGAGTATGGCGAGGACGGGGTCCTCGGGGATATGGGGAGGTGGTGTAACCGGAAGTTCCCGGTGTTCAAGCCAAAGGAGAAGATAACGGTCTTCACTAAGAGGTACCGTTCTCCTCACGAACTAAGGCTGACAATGCAGCTTCAGTATCCCTGTCATAATCAATCCGAAGACCGCCGTAGCCATCATGCATTCCCTCTCCCATGCCTCGCTCGGCACTCGACGACATCCCACCCTCGCACCCCGACCACTGCACGACCCGATGGCGGACCATGCGATCGTCTTGTATGATCCGACAATCGACGATCGACCCGCTCCGAAAGACATGGATGAAGCTTTGCGCAACATAGAACTGGCGAGGAAGGAAGCCGAAGCGCGTGGTCCGCATAAGAGTTTGAAGACGATCTTGGGCATACAAGATCCGACGAAAAAGGCAGATGTGAAGGTGCCGGTGGTCATCGATCCAATACTATCAAAGAAGCTACGACCTCATCAGATCGAAGGTGTCAAGGTGAGAGATGACGGCCTGAATGCGCTGATGACAGTTCCTGTATCGATGTACAACGGGGTTATTGGCAGATAATGCTTGGGGGTGTATCATGGCTGACGAGATGGGTCTGGGTTAGTTCCATGAGTCTGACGATACGGCTGGGCTGACGTTACAGGCAAAACACTGCAATGTATCGCCTTGCTTTGGACGCTCCTCAAGCAATCACCAGTAGCTGGGAAGCCGACTTGCGAGAAAGCTATCGTAGCATGCCCTACGTCTCTGGTTGGGAACTGGGCAAATGAGCTGGGTCAGTCCACTCAAGCCATAAACAGGCGTCAGGCTGACGCAGGTCACAGTGAAATGGCTCGGGCCCGGCGCTATCAACCCTCTCGTGGTGGACGGAAAGGGCGGAAAGGCGGAACTGATACCCGCTGTACGAAGATGGGTTAACGCTCATGGGAGAAATGTTACTCTCCCCGGTAGGTGCAAGTCGTCAGGATCAAGGTGTTGCTGACTCTCTGCGCAGTGATGATCGTATCATACGAGACGCTGCGGACATTGCAGGACGAACTGGTGAATTGCCCTATCGGCCTCCTCCTGGCGGACGAGGGACATCGTCTGAAGAACGCCGGTATGATCAATCTAAGCCGCCTTGACATGCATTCTGACGGTATCGTAGACACCTTGACCTTCCAATCGCTCACTGCACTCAACGTTCAACGCCGAGTCATCCTTACCGGGACCCCAATCCAAAACGACCTATCCGAATACTTCGCCCTGCTCAACTTCGCAAATCCGGAGTATCTCGGCTCAAAGTTGGATTTCAGGAAGAATTTCGAGTTCAAGATCCTTCGCGGACGAGACGCGGATGCGACGGACAAGGACAAGCTGGAGAGTGATGCGAAGCTGAAGGAGCTTGGCGGCCTGGTCAGCAAGTTCATCATTCGACGGACCAATGACCTTCTATCTAAGTATTGTGAGTCGCGCCTCCATGGCTCCATTGCGGGGCTGACGATATCTCAGTGCCCGTAAAGTACGAGCACGTCGTCTTCTGTCGACCCAGTCCGCTTCAGACGATGCTTTACAACACCTTCTTGACCTCGAAAGATGTTCAACGACTACTGCGCGGCAAGGATTCCCAACCGCTGAAAGCGATTGGCTTGTTACGGAAGCTTGTCAACCATCCGGATCTCCTCAACCTGCCCGAAGATCTGCCGGGGAGCGAGGATGTGCTTCCGCCAGAGTATCACGGGAAAGGGCGGGATAGAACTCTCAACTGCGAATATTCAGGGAAGTTTGTTGTCCTCGAAAGGTGAGCCGCTATCAATCATGTTGTAGGCGATTCTCATCGGATTCAGGATGTTAGATCATATCAAGAATCACACAGACGATAAAATTGTTCTCATCAGCAATGCCACGCAAACTCTCGACCTCATGGAAAAGCTGTGTCGCAACAAGAAGTGCATAACCCGAATGGTGCTGGGTGAGCTGTGTTGATGCGTGTGTAGGTATGGCTGCGTGCGTCTCGATGGTACGATGAACGTCAACAGGCGATCCAAGATTGTCTCGCACTTCAACGACCCCGAAAGCAAGGAGTTCGTATTCCTCCTGAGTTCCAAAGCTGGTGGCTGCGGAATCAATTTGATCGGAGCCAATCGCCTGATATTGTTTGACCCCGTAAGTCACTCTGAAGCCGCAGTATGATCTAACTGATACGAGCTGCAGGACTGGAATCCGGCCAGCGATCAGCAGGCTCTTGCACGAGTTTGGCGAGATGGGCAGAAGAAGGAGTGTATGTCTTCCTGACTGTGAGGGGCTCTTATGGAAGACTGACCGCTCTGCAGGCTTCGTCTACCGCTTCCAGACTACAGGAACTATCGAGGAGAAGATCTTTCAGCGGCAGTCAGTCGCCCTTCGCCCAGCATGGTTGACGCTGATGGTTCCGCATAGATGTCAAAAACAAAACCTCTCCGCCTGCGTCGTCGACGAAGCCGAAGATACAGCTCGGCATTTCACGCAAGACGATCTTCGGCAGCTGTTCAAGTTCAACGCGGAGACTGCTTGTGACACGCACGATACATTCAAGTGCAAGCGATGTCGGGAGGGCAAGCAATTCGTCAAAGCATCTGCCCTACTTTATGGCGATCCAAGCACGTAAGACTCGTGATTTGCGACTTGAGTCCCGCTAAGAAAAAGCAGGTGGAATCACTTCCCCAATTCGGAGCTGGGGAAGATGCACGATGACTTGTTGAGGGCGGAGCTGAACTTACCAGAGGTCTCTTATGTGTTCCAGTACGTTTCGCATTGAGCATAGTCGTGTCAGCATAGCATGTCTTGGCATCCTCCATGTAGTCATATTACTTTGTCAATATTGCATCATTGTATCAGTAGTCACTACTCTTAGGACCCATTTTGTCTATGCGAAGACGATCACAGACATCAGATTGGCATGCTTTCGTCGGTCATTTGGCTGAGTGTGAGTTGTTCCCGCCTGACTAGGAGTGCACGGATCTGATGATACTGGCGGCTCGAGAGCATTCACAGCGATCTTCCTCGAGGCGCATGAGGGTGCTCGGACCTCCAGGCGGGAAGGAGGAGGCGAGACCTGAGGGCACCAAATGTTTTCCTTTCCGAGCTCCCTCTCTATTTATCGCAGCTATCTTGAAGATGAGGAAGCGATCTTGCTCGAGTAGAGCATCTTGTCCCCGTGTTGTGAGGGGCTTCAGCAGCACTATAATCTTGGAAGACACCATCCGAACCGCCACACTGACGGTGCATGTACCCGCGGCTTCACGAACCTCTCACCATGAATCCTCCTTCCCCTTGTCTGATCGCCCTCGACAACCCTCTTCCAAACCTTACCCTCCTTGACGACGACGACGAGGTCGACGAAGACTTCGAGGTCGCTTCTTCTTCGCTTGGGCCGACCGCACCGGCTTTCACCTCGCGAAAGGAGCCGGTCAGTCTCCTTGAGGGACTCTTGATTGATCTTGCGGACGGGTCGACAGTGGTCTTCCGACCTGCTAGCGGATCCAAACAAGATTATCTCTCACCAAGGCCTCCGCCGTTCGGTCCATCGGTTCACACTCGAAGGTCTTTCATCGGACCAAGCGCTACCAAGTCCCAGCTACCCACCAAGAAGGCCCGAGCGCCCCTTGTCGAGCTCCACCTCAACACCGGCTCTTCTGCCTTCACACCTGACTCCGATTCTCCCTCACCGCCCTGGCCGTTGGAAGATACCCCCGAAGTCACTCCGCCAAGCAGCTTCTCCAGCCGCGCTTCATCACCCGGATTCCTCCCGCCTAGCGCCGTCCATGATCAACCGATCCTCATCTACACCCCTAAAGAAGTCGCCGACCCATTCAAGCTCGACGCGGTAGCTCATCCTTACATAGACATCCGATCACCCACACGAGGCCGAGGCCAAGTCCACCATCGAGGTCCTGGTGGAGTTGGGCGACGAGGATATGATAGATGAAGTGGACGAGTTGGTCGAGAAGTTTACACGGACTACCATTTACGCTCCCAAGCCGATCTCGACAGCGCGTGAGGAGGGGAAGGATGAGGAACGGCTCATTGACATCGGTTCGTCGGATATCCAAACTCGACTGAACCAAGCCGTCTCACCCCTACTTCAGTTTGAGCCGTACAAGGATCATCCGGACGACGCGGCATCTTCAAACTCGTTCGGGTTGAAGGCGCAACCCAGCTCCGTGGTACAGTTGCCGCGATCGCCCTACGCTATATACTCCTCCTCGCCCTCGCCTCGACTGAATGTCCCAGCACATCTTCTGCAGCCAAACCCGCCAGATGCGCTACAAAGTACGGTGATGCAGTCGTGGTCCGACACGGAGCCATCTCCGACGACGAAGCGATATACAGCGAAATTCCTGGAGAGGCTGAGTGATGTGATCAATTCGAGACTCGGTGAGAAGGGAAGTAGGAGGTTTAAGGTGGATCTGTTTGGGAGTGTCAGCTGGGGCGGGACGACGGGACAGGGCGGGGATGTGGATATGGTTTTGCTTGTCAGCCGCTTTTCCATGAGGAGGTTGCGTTCTTACGGTGCGGTCAGGATCGAAGTCTACCGCAGGGATGTGAGGCATAGTGGGCGTATTCTGAACCGGATTTGCTGATCGAGGTGTAATAGATATCCCGTCCATGTGGCGCACCCCACCTGGACAGACGCCTGCTCCCGTAATCGGTCACCAGCGCGTCAAACCCTTCAACGATGCTCTTCCCAGACCCTATCACCTATGGACCCTAGCAAGGGTCCTGAAAGACGCCGGTATGACCAGAGTCAACCCTATCGTGGGTGCGAGCACGCCAATCATCAAGTTCGAGGATCCGCAGGGTCCGACCCAATGCGATCTGAACGTGAATGATCTCGGTGGATGGTAGGTCATTGGCAGCGTGTAGAGGCAGAATCACGGCCTCCTTGGCAAACAAAGCAATGGCTTACGTGCTGGAATCAGGTACAACTCCTCCCTTATCCTGCATTACTGCCTGATCTCGCCTCACGTCCTGCGACCTTTGATCCACGCTCTCAAGCTCTGGGCTTCCGCTCATGACCTCAACGATCCTTCTGGTGCCAAAGGACCGTCCAGCATGTCATCCTATTGTCTTACGCTTATGGCGATCGGCTATCTCCAACACCTCGGCTGTCTACCGAATCTCCAAGCAAACGTCGCTGTACCTGTACCTGACCTTCCTAAGGATACTACCGATCCGGAGGTCATCTGGGTCGGATGGGGCAAGGAGCAGGCCTCCAGAGCGCATATAGGATTCGACAAGTCCCCGCCGTTGGGATGGGCCGCACGTAATCCCGACCTGACGGTGGGGGATGCGATCCACGGGTTCTTCAGCTACTTTAGTCGAGCGATCTCCCCGTCTGAAGACCGTTTCGACTATACCTCATCCGTCATGTCAGTCCTCAACGGTGGCGTGCTTCGCCGGCAACATCCGGTTGGCATCGAAACGACGATGGAGGAACAGAAGCGGAACGAGATGAAGAACCAGGAATTACCGCTTGACGGCATAGCACAAGCGATGGCGGATCACCGGCAAGATCGGCTCGAGAACGAGCAGTACATGGGCAAGGGGGATACGGGAATCCAGCCTAGGAATTGGGGGGATAGGAAGATCGTGGTGCAGGATCCGTTCCTGTGGCAGAAGGTGAGGTCGATGACGACACCATGAAGTGTTTGCTGATCATTCACAGAACTGTGCCGGCACGATGTCGGGTAAAGGCGTGAATCGTTTCGGTACGGTCAGTGGCATCTATGAGCGCATATCGAGACAAGGCTGATAGCGCTTGAAGGCCATCGACGAGACTCAAAAGTTATTGTCAAGCCGCGGACCATCGGCGACATTACAGGACATCTTGCATGACCCGAACCCAATCATCCGTAAGAACACTCCGAAGGGAGGGAGAGGGAGAGGGAGAGGGAGGGGCGGTGGACCAGGCAGGGCTTCTCCGGTCAGTTCGCCTGCAAGAGGATCGCCGATCCAACGACAGCTATTCACTCCATGAAGGCCGGGGTAGGCAACGGAGATCTTGAGAGAGGGAGAAGAAATCGAGAAGTTACCCAGCACCATATTATGTTCGCATTGTTTATACCTTTGGCGGTCCATTTCGGTTTCTTGTTCTTGTGTGATTTCATGACTTTTGATGGCCATGTCATGGACCGGTCCTGGACATGTCCAGGCATCGTTGCGCTACGCATCCGTTGGGAAGACGCCTGCAGTCGCCATCCGTTGTGACGCGGAGCTCGCCGCCCTGAAGCGCGTTCGGGCTCTGTTTCCTCGCATTTCACAATATCCCTAGACATTTGATACCTTTGCCTTTCATCATGCCGTACGGACAGTATTGTCCCTTACGCTGCGCCGTAAGAATCGAGTTCACGTGCCATGTCTGAGCCGCTGCCTCATCTCGAACCCGCAGTACCGGCGCCGACAGCTGCGAGCTCCTCCGGACCTTTGCCTACTGCTGGCCTCACCACTTTTCCAAACCCCTACGCCGATGAAACCGAGCCTGGACTTATACCTACGCTCTTATCAAAGGTCAAGTCGACCTTCACCTCGGCTATATCGACCTCCAATCATCAGGCATCCAACTCGACAGGCAAATCCGTGGATAAAGGATCAGAGCACGTCGAGGGGATTCCGGCTCAGGCTCAAACGGAGGCTCAGCAGATCGCCGAGGCCGCAAAGTACAGAGGACACGGGAGGAGACAGTCTGGTCCGGTACCTATTCCCATCCCAACTCCGGTTCCCCCGATACTGCAAAACGATGGGGCGTCGTCAATACGCCCATCTCTAACGACCCCAATCGCTTCGAGCTCGTCTCTGAGCCGCCCCTCCTCTCAAACGCAAGATCCGACAAAGCGATTGATTGCTCCAGGAAACAGGCAATGGAGACCTTCCGGTGCCGCTCCGGCGCAGGTGACGGTCTCGCCCGTGACAAGTGTTACGACCACTGTGCAAACGAGTAAGGGAAGCGAGATATCCGGCTCCAAAGGGCCTCCCAAACCCAATCACCGAGCCCATTTCGGTCTTCAAGCAGCAGTCGCCTCATCCTCTCGAATACCCTACTATCATCATGCTCATTCCAATTCACTCGGCGGACGACGTCCGCGCCGTTCCTCTCTCGCGGCCATTCCTGACTCACCCTCCTCCGTCTCTCTCTCCGCCATGATAGCCGCCAATGCCGAACTCAGCCAAATCGTCTCCCACATCCCTGGATTCCCCTTACCGAGTGATGACACCCGCAGCATCCGCAGTTTGGGCTCCGTCAAGAAGACAAACAGCGTAAGCAGAATCATCAGGCGGATGCGAGGGGAGGGGTTGAGCAAGCATTACTGGATGGCGGATGAGCATTGCAGAGAGTGCTACGATTGCAAGTCGGTGAATGAATCCCTTCCTCCCTTTGTCGAGTATATAGCTGAGCCGTATAGATATTCACCGCCTGGCGCAGGAAGCATCATTGTCGGATCTGCGGCCAGATCTTCTGTAGTCGATGTGCTTCCAACATCATCGGCGCTCGACGCTTCGGTCAGGAGGGAGCTGTACGAGTGTGTAACCTGTGTCTGAAGATCATGGAGGAGTACAAGGACGACGCCGAGGACGACCGAAGATCGATCAATTCCGCGTCCACCAATTTCCGCTTACCCGGCATCTCAGATCGCGCCTTCATGGATGCCGCTGTCTCTCCGGACATGCTTTACGCCAAATCACCTTTCGCTGCGAGCCAGCTCTTCTCCTCGAACCCTAATGAATCCCTCTCAGCCATCGATGAAAGCTCGGTACCGACACGATGGGGTGTGCCATCGGAGGCAGACCTTTCGCGACCCGTTACACCGAATGCATCAGGAACTCCTGAAGGGGAGGACGACCATATCTGGACGATGAGGGTGCCCAAAACAGCCGCTCCGTTCCGGAGACCAATGGACGAGGATGCGAAAGATGGGGATGCACAGAGCGGACACGAGGATTCTGCGTCTGAATCCACATCACCGGCACCTGCCAGTCCTCATCAGAAGAGCGAGGCGCACAGCCCAGCCGAATCGAGTCAGGCAAACAAACGCCGACCCTCACGAGCAACGTTCCCGCGATCAGACACCAGCTCGACCGACGGCGGCCTAGGGATACGAGTCCCGCTGAGTCGAGTAGATTCGAATGTCCCGCTGATCGGCTTGAGGACGCGTCTCAGCTCAAAAGCGAGTCAGGGAGGTCTGACGGCGCTGCTTGATCCCGAGAAGTCGGAGGGTCTGTGGAGAGCTCGCTCTCATTCGCTGGTGCAACGCCCCGAGATCCTTGCCGGGGCAAGTCTGCGACACTTCGAAGTGATGCTCGGACAAGCAATCCAGAAATCTGGTCTTCCGAATCCCGCTGAATGGCACCAGGTCCTCAGCAAGCTTTTGCTGAAAGTCTCGACGAATCTCCATCCGAATGTCCGGGCCGGTGACTCGATCGACGTCCGCGCATTTGTGAAGATCAAGAAGGTCCCGGGCGGCAGGATCAGCGATTCCGAATACGTTGATGGCATCGTAATTTCGAAGAACGTCACGCACAAAGCTATGCCTCGACGCCTCGTCAGCCCTCGCATCATGGTCGTGACATTTCCGCTCGACTACCATCGCGTTGAAAGACAGTTCATGTCTCTTGATCCAATCCTGGCTCAGGAAAAGGATTACCTCCGCCTTCTCACTCGTCGAATCATTGATGTTCGCCCTCACATCGTCCTGGTCGAACGTGCGGCCTCTCGAATCGCTCTTGACTACTTGCGGGAAGCGAATATCGCGGTCGCTCGCAATGTGAAGGTCTCCGCCATTCGTCAAGTCGCGAGGTGCACCCAAGCAGACGTCGTTGCCTCGATGGATCGCTTGGCTCTTGAGCCACGCCTCGGCCGATGCGCTGAATTCCAGATCCAATCCTTTGAGCACGACCTCATACCCGGTCGAAGGAAGACACTGATGCGCTTCGAAGGCTGCCATCGGGACTACGGCTGTACGATTATTCTACGTGGAGGCGACCTCGAGACACTTCGTAAGGTCAAGGTTGTCGCCGATTTCATGGCACTCGTAGTATATCACCTGAAAAGTGAGATCATCCTTTACTGTGATGAGCACAACATTCTTCCACCTCGACCTCCGCTTCCACTCGAGTATCAAGATCTCCTCGACACCCTCACGACCTCTCCACAATCTCAGCACGACAGGACCGACTCCGCAACTGTCGACGAGAAAAGTGACATCAGCGAGCTCGAGTCTCCCGCGCTTCGCACTCCGACTGCAAACGGAGACGATGGCGTGCATGCGGAGCGACATCAAGCATTCGTGCTGACACGCGATATTGCGCAATCGCTTGAGCCTTATCTGACTTTGGCCTTATCCGCTTCCGCAGCCATCCGATTCCCTCCACCTGCGACGTTGGCAAAGATGGCGATGCTGGACCGCTCATTAAATGCCCTTCAGCACAGTCGGGACGAGGAGGAGGCCGCGCAGATTCTGCACGAGGAGAACATTTCACCAGACACTGCGCGCAATGCAACCATCAACTCAGGCACGGCTATATCCACGTCAACTCCTGTCCGTGACGCGTCAGAAACGGGCTCGTCTGGTATAGCTAGCAGCACCGCTATGAGCGCCGCCCCGACAGTCGCCGTACCGCCTAGAGACGTGGTACGAGACCCCTATAGGGTCCTGCGGAAGCCAGAGGAGATTGCCCGAGAGAGTAAATTAGCTCAAGTCGAGCACGAACATAGCGAGCAAGTCAAGCTTTGGCAGTGGTATACCAAACGACACGTCAATATTCTCCGGCCTGAGGACTTCCAGGGTATCGTTTACGTTTACTCCCTAGGCTGTGAAGGCTGTGAGAAGCCTTGTGTCGAGCCACGATCTCAACACATCAACTTCTATCAGCCTGATGATCTCACAATTGGCCAATACCTCGAGGGACTCGCAAGCGACGCGGTCAAACGGTGTCCGAGCAAGGCATGCGATCGCCTACTGCTTTTCCACTTCCGCCTTCTAGCTCACGGTGATCGGCGTTTACAGATAGCCATGGACCAGTTCTCCTGTCCGTCCCCTGGTCACGAAGATCAGATCATCACATGGAGCTATTGCCGACTTTGTGCGACGCCCTCACCCACGACTATCATGCGAGATGAAACTTGGGAGATGTCATGGGGAACCTACCTCGAGCACTGCTTCTATCCACCCGAGACCAGTGCCGGGTTCGCGTGTCCTCACGACGCCTACCGGGACCAGATCCGCTACTTTGCACATCTTAATCTGGCCATTCGCATACATAACGAATCCATCGATCTATTCGAGCCAGTACGCCCGTCAATCACACTTCAGGTGAAGCCCGAGACCAAGGTGGTGTTGAAGAACCAGGAGTACGAGAGCGCTTTGCAGAAGAACACCGCTTTCTTCGACTCGGTGCTGTTCCGATTACGCAGCTTCGATTACGAACTTGTACAACCTGAAATGGTGAGACCTTTGCGCATTGATCATGGCTGATTTCAGGTCACCGCGCTCCGCACGGCACTAGGCAGCATGCTCTCCCAAGCGGTTAGCGATCGAGAAGAGATGGTCAACCTCCTCAATAGGACGTACAAGTTAACGCCGATGACCGACGTACTGGCTCTCAATACCGTACTGCGGACTCTGCAGGATAAGGTCGTCCAGTGGGAGTGAGTCGTCCATCTGGAAGCCGAGGATCCGCTCATCGTTTGTCGCAGCTCGGATTTTGTCGACATTGAGAAAGTCTTCATGCCATCTGAGAAGGACCTTCGAAGGAGTATGCGATTCCCTAAGAAGAAGACCAATTACAGCTGACGCGCACCAGTGACGGCAACGCACCTGAAACGCTTGTTCGCCAATCAAGACGTCTTCAATTCCCTTGATCGCAGTGTAGCAGGTCTCGCGGTGTCCGAAGCCGACGAGAAGGAGATCAAGTCTGCAGACTCCGAGACGACGAGCATGGCATCCGAGCCGCCCACGCCAGCTCTCCACTCTACCGATACTCCTCATCAGATGCAGCCGTCGCAGCTCGACCTGCCAACGGCCGAAGACGATGGCTTGGCCCCTATCGCTAGAGTGCTAGAGCTAGCGAAGAACCCTCTGTCTGAACCCCCAACACCGCGCGATGTGGACAGCGACTCCACGATTGGGGCACCCCGACGGAAACATCATGGCGGAAGTACAGAGGTGATGACGGACCGCGTCGAATCAAGCGGCATGGACAGCGATGTTCATGGAGAATTCGTTTCGAGACTGCCGCGGAGATCACTTCCAGCTCCAAGGTACGTTTGATCGATCAACCACGAGCAACAGTATTGACCTGATATCAGCATCGCCGATCTCGTACAGCGGTTTCAGGAGTCTGCTGGAGGTCAGTCCTCCGAACATGAAGTGGAAGTGCCAGTCGAGCGGCCGAGATCATCCGCATCAGCTCGGCGTCTGACACATCGAGTTCATGAGCTGGACGGGTCGGACAGCAACAAGAGCCACAAGCCTCGACTTCGACGAGGTCGTACCGAGCAGCCTACCGTGCGCAATCGTGAGGGCTCAAAGGCTAGCCAGCTCTCAGATGGCGACCGTAGCTATGCTGCGAACGCCTCCCGAATCCCGTCGACTTTTGGTAAGCGATCATTGGCCGGCCCATCCGAGTATAGTCGTCCATCATCCCGGTCGCGAACTGTTCCTCAGGCACCAACTCCTCCGTCGCGTTCCGGTCGGGCCTCTCCCGATCCAACAAGCCGGCTCACAGCACCGGGACCATCTAAGCCTTCAGCTGTTCCAGCGGGAGATCCCAAGCGGAGAGTCAACGGCAAGGGGCGATCATCCCGGCAAAGTGACCTGGCATCCGGCCGAGCATCACCGGGTCTCCTCAAGACCGCTACGAGGCGGACCTTAGGAGGGTCGAACCGTGTAAACTCCATCGCTCGGCATTTCGATCGATTGTCACGCGAAGCCGAGCGAGAGAGGCAGAAGAGGATATCGATGGTGCGAGGGAAGCGCGCACGACCGGTCGGCGTCACCAAAGCCAAGGTCCAGGTCTTCAGTGATCTTCGCGACGCCTTTCGGGACGAATCGGATAGCGACTCGTCTGAAGCCGATGACGAGGAGGACGACCAGGGCAGTGAGGACAGCGCCGATTCTGCTGGACAACGAAAAGCGCCGCGAAAGTCGCGATCACCGGTCAAGTCGCAAAAGTCGTTACCGGCTAAGCAAGATGCTGCAAGCCGCGCCGTCCCGATGACGGCCGCGGCGTCATCGAACACCATCTCAAGCAGTGTCACCGATGAGATGCCAATTTCAGCGTCCGCCTCCTCCATTGCTGGAACTTCTGTGTTGAGTGACGCGAGATCGGAAATGTCGTTTACCGATCGATTGCAAATCGAGCTCCCAAGCTTCGAGACCAGCGCTCCGTTGCCGAGTGTACCTGTCGCTCCTCGACTGTCCAATGATAAAGCCGACGAGGCTCAACCAGCTTTGTCACGTGTGTCACACATGTCCGAGAGCGAGCTCAGCTCTGGAGGCGAGCGGTCATCTATCATCAAGACTCTGACTGGCCTATGGGCGTTCCGAGCTGGTGACTTCACTCCTCTCGAGTACCCTTTGTAAGCTTCTTTCGACAATAAAACCCTCCCGCTAATCAGGTTCCAGATCGGCCGCCGAGCACATCTTTGCTGACTCCCGCGTCATCATCCGCGAGAATGAACCAACAAGTATTGTCGCCTTCGCACTCAGTTCCAAGACATACCGTGACAAGATGCGTAATGTTGCGTTTCATAGCAAATCTAACGGGAAGGTCGAGGCGTTTATGCCAGAGGATACGGGATCGAATGATCGTGCCTCTACATGGGATATCGTATCACTTGACGAAGCGGTGGAGACGGATGACCCTTCTAGGCGCGAGGGCGGAACGCACCTGAAATACGGTATGCGAATCCGCCTTCTGTATATGGAAGCTGATATATGTAGACTTCAAGTCGGGCTCGTCTACCATCTTTTGCCGAATTTTCTTCGCCGAGCAGTTCGCCGCGCTACGCTCAGTATGCCAATGCGAGGACAGCTTCGTGGAGTCTCTAGCTCGCTGCGTGCAGTTTGATGCAGCAGGTGGAAAGTCCGGCTCAGCATTTCTGAAGTCCAAAGGTGGATTTCAGATCAAGGAGCTCTGACTGATCGTTCTCAGATGATCGGTTCATCGCAAAGGAGATTTCCAGGCTGGAAATGGACGCTTTGACCAAATTCGCCCCAGCATACTTTGAGTATACAAGGAAGGCCTTCCAGGGACAAGTAAGCTGGGCTGGACGTTAGGAACGCGAGCTGATTGTGCTGCAGCGTCCGACTGTCCTCGCAAAGATTTATGGCTTCTTCAAGATTGGATATCGAAATGCGATTACTGGTCGGGCCTTGCGGATGAACGTCCTGGTCATGGAGAATCTCTTCTACGAGCGAAGTTTCTCGAAGGTCCGTGGTATACATTAGCCTAATATTATGTCTGACAGTCTGCAGATCTACGATCTGAAAGGCAGCACCCGCAATAGGCTCATTCAGGCGACTGGGCGGGTCAATGAGGTTTTGTGAGTCGACGATCCGCTTTGTGGTCCTGCTGATTAATGCTTACAGACTGGACGAAAATCTCATGGAAAGTGAGGGATTCCTTCGCGGACATTATAGCACGACTGATACCCCTCAGTCGTATACAAGCATCCCCTGTATCTACGCGAGCATTCGAAACGTATCCTGAGGACGGCGCTGTTCAACGATAGTGAGGCATCTCCTTCTGAGCGTTCGTCGAATTATTGACTGTATACCAACAGCTCTCTTCCTCTCCAACCTCAATGTCATGGATTACTCGCTAGTTGTTGGCGTTGACTCGGAGAAGCATGAGCTAGTCGTTGGCATTGTCGACTACATCCGCACCTTCACTTGGTATATTCGCCTTCATTGGCGTTGGATCCTGTCTGACCACAACGCAGGGACAAGAAGCTGGAATCTTGGGTGAAGGACTCTGCATTCCTGGGAGGTGCAGGCAAGGGCGAACCTACTATCGTGACCCCAAAGCAGTGTATGTTCACTTCCAAGCTGTCACAGTCATAGCTCATAGCGAATCAGACAAAACCCGCTTTCGAACCGCGATGGAGCGATTCTACTTCCCATCTGTCCCAGATCGATGGACGAAGATTAACGCGGACGAACCACCAGTAGACGAAGAAGCTATCACGACGACTTAACGATCGATCATGCTCGGTATCTTGCATTGCATTGCTGTATCATAATATAATGTATTGTCTATCTATCTAGATCGTAGATGTCATCAGACGCGTAAGGCTCATGACGTCGTCAAGCGTTTTCTTCGTCGTCGACCGCTTCTCGCATCATATCTCCCCATACCGACGTCGCCATGACCTCGACGAAGCCGTCCGGTGGGCCCTCATCTGACGCCGAGTCCCTACAGACTACGTCAGCGGGAGAGCATGGCCATTGATGAGACTCGCCTTCTGTAGTGCGCATCCTCAGAGGACAGCATGGAACTGTTTGATGGCATTCTACCGAAGAAAGGCCGCTGCTGACTGCTGACTGAAAGCGACGGCGAATGATGACCGGCAACGAGCGATGTATCGGGCGAGTGCATTGCTCCAGATCTGAGCTCAGGAGAGGCCGAAGAAGCGCGAGACAGAGGTGGCGACTGGGTGGTATGCCTGCCGAGAGGATGATCGAAAGGGCTGCGTTCAACTTCTGGAGGAGTAGTAGGCATGGGCTCGAGCACGATCGCAGGGATACCATCGGCTTCAGCATTGAGTGTTCGTCTCCTCTCGTCGCGAGACGCTAAGAATCTGCGTCGCCAGTAGATCGTCCGCAGCAGCCCTCGGACTCGGTCGAGATTGACTAGATCCATGACACGCTCTGTTCGAGCTCGGCGAACGAGTAAGTCATCCAGCCTGGAAAGAGTGTGCGTCAGAATGAAAGCCCCTGAAATGAAGCAAGCTTACTGTAGGGCTTTCTCCTCATCGATGAGCTTGTAGTGAGACAGCATCATAAGCATGGAGGTAAAGCTGACACCTCGTCCCGGTTCCTCCGAGACCCGCGCCTCGTGGTACAGGCGCGCAAAGAGCTGACGTTGCATTCGGACCCGACCGTAGTCGATCTGTGCGATTTGCGACTCGATTCTACGGACATCGACGGCGCGCTTGACTCCTGTCGCGACGAGGAGCTTGCCCGATGCATTCTCGATGGGATCTGGCACAGACGCTCGCACCATGTTTGGGACGCTGTACTCGATCGGGTAGATCCTGACTTCGAATGCTCCACCAAGCTTCTACGATGAAGATGTTTAGCACTTGGCTGTCCGGTATCATAATCATGACGCACCGAGAAGAAGCGGACAAAGTCCTTCCGCTTGATGTAGCCCACGCGTTCGGTATCAAACTCGGCCCAAATCTTCTTGAAGGACCCTTCAGACGCGAGATGAGTCGTTGCTCCAGAAGCCGGACTGGACTTACGCATTTCCTCCCGGTTCAAAGAAGACCTCCCCGGCATTTGATATACATATGCGAAAGACTCGACGACAACACCCGTAAACATATTGACGAAAATATACCTGGTCAAGGAGTCAGCATACCAGACTGTCGGTACCTGCGATTGGTCTTACATGCTGAGAATGTTCCAGCTGATAAAGAGACCAAAAGCCCAAGATGCACTACCGCAGTCAGAATGAAGAAAATTTTCGTTCTCGGTGCAGCGAGGCACAGAAATGGTACTACGTTTGGGTGAGTTATGCTCGATGGGAAATCGGGTGTCTTGCTCACTAATCGTGCATGTATCCGTTCCAGCCTTCACTACACAGCGTCAAAGAGCGACTCGGTCATCAGGAAATGGCTTACCCTGTTGACATGAACGCTAGCATAATGAGGGTATTTCCAAAGGTATAATAGTTTTGAAAGCGGGTATAAGCGTTGTTGCCGATCTTCGCTAGGCCGAAGACTTCCAGGAACAGGATCGCGAAGAAGATGAATAGTGTCGCCCAAAGAAGGAAGAGGTTGCCGATGGCTGGTAAGCTTGCTCTAAACCGATATCAGCATGATTTCATCAAGCGGAACCGGTCTTACACTGAGGTCTTGAAGAGCTGATTCAGCGAGCTGACCCGTTGCACGAGCTTGAGCGATATGGAGACGAGAAAGAGTTTCTGTAATTGGGTATTGACGTCGCTGCCGTGCTGACCTCGGCTGGCTGCTCGGAGAGCCGCAATGGTCGTCGCAAAACTACCGGTGATGACCACGAGATCGAAAAGGTTCCAACCGTTGGCGCGGAAGCTCTTGAAACCAAGACCGTAGAAGCGGACCAGCAGATCGAGAGCGTAAAGGACCGTAAGGAAGAGGAAGATCCAGTCTGAATCAGAAAAGATTAGTAATGTTTCGCGATTCCACCTGTACCCACCGAGCTGAGCGTCTGAGAGGATGTTGTCCGAGAAATCCTCCGTCCTGATAAACGACCAACTAAGCTGTCATGGATGTCCGGTGAAACCACTTACATGAGCAGCAGAATATGGGTGTAATAAAGACCCGTGAGACCTCGAGCCCAGAAGCCATGTTTGTTTACGGCTCGATCATAACACCAGGACCTCAACTGTAATTCAGGGCGCAGCTTTGGAAGCTGCGATGGTGTCTGCGCCTTGATGTACTTAGACAGGTCGACCCATTGTCTCTGCTCGGTTGTGAGCAGAGCATTGCCAGATCGCGTGCTGAAGTTCTCGATGATGATACTATACCCGGCATCAGGACAGCACCTTGCCTGTCAGAATCGACGACTCACCTGACAAAGAGCGTAAGTATGATGACGCCACCAAAGAGGTTGAAGATGAGGAAAAACAGCGCATTCCATTGTGATGCGTTCTCTTGCGACTGAACATCCCTGCCAACGATACTCATCGACGCGGACATGACGTCGATCCAGCCCTCAAGCGAGACGATCTCAAACAGTATCAAGACGGATTGACGGAAAGAGTCAAATGCCCAGACGGTGGTGCTGGTGTCGAGACCGGGATTTGACCATACTTTAGGGGCGAGAAAAGAAAGCGAGTTGTCAACGGGATTCGAAGAGAACTCCCCGATACAATCGCCGAGCCCAGAGCTGGATGAGTCGTTGCACGAGTATGACAAGCCGGAAAAGATATTTAGGCTTCGGCCCCTCAGCGTGATACTGTCTGCAGATTGGGATAACATACCCCCAAACTGCGAATGGTATGATGTACAGCATCATCAAGACAGAAGCATCCAATATCTTCAGCGCCCCGGCGAAAAGCACGGCATGTAGGGTGTCTCTGAGTCGTGCGAAGAGCGTGATCAAGCGGAGGGCTCGGAAAGCCTTGAGCGACCTCGTTACGCGGCTCAAGCCACCGATGAATATGAGCGAGGTGGTGATATTGATGATGAGAGTGACGAGGATGATGAAATCGAGAACGTTCCAGAGTGACAGAAGATAGGCATTCGGGGCGAAGATGAAGCCGTCGGCGATGATTTTGATGGCGGCTTCGACGATGAAGACGGTGCCCAAAGCGACCTCTACGAGATCGAACCAAGTGCCTCGATACACCCCATGCTTCTCGTAAAACGCCTTGCGATATGAAGGGGTCGCAATGGAGGCCACCACGATACCGGCGGCTATGGCGCAGAAGACGATGGTCTTGACGATCAGCCGGAAAGTAGGGTTCCCAGGACGCCCAAAGATGCGATCCCCATGCGATGGCGCCACACATGCCTGACAGAAGCGGCGGACAGGATTGCTCTGCTTGAATAGCCAGAGACTGTGGTCAAAGCTTGGATGTGCAGCGATGAAGTCGGCTTGCTGATTACGACGTTCGCGAAGAGAATCCATGTGTTCGTCTGCTGAGGGTCCAGCGTTGAGCGGTGGAAGCAGGTCGGTTCTGCACGACGATCAGATCATCAAGATTGCCATACTTCTGGACTCACAGTCCCCTATCATCAACCCAATCATCATCCAGGTCCTCGATCTTGGCAGAGACCGGTCGCCTAAGGTGCTGCAACGGGATCGCGGTGAACTCGGCTTCGCGACCAAGCAATCGACGAATCGCGCCCTTAGCACCTGAAGACTCTCCCGAAGCAGAAAGCTACGGAACACATCAGAATCTCGGAATGTGGCAATTCGCCCTAGCCCACATGATCTGCAGAGCCACCTCCCACGTCCGGTCCAACATTCTGTTTCAGCGGAAGCACCAGATTGTGCGGGAGCGAGTCGACATTGATGGCGGTATGACGAGCATTCATCAATCGATAGGGGTTCAGGCGATCGATCCAGCTGGTACGCGTGGACAGTGGTTCAGCTTTGCGGATGAAAGCCTCGATCTGCTGCTTGCGCTTTTGCTCTTCCGCTACGGCGAAGTTCTGATGGAACATCAGACGAGATTATGGGTTTGAGCAAGCATACCTCGTTTATGACCGCAATGAACATTTGAAGCACGATGACTTCATAGCTGTCAGCGTAGCACGTATTTCGAGTGGAAGATTCACAATTGGCGAAGAGAAACCATCCGCATAGAAAAACAGCTGCAACCCAAGCTTGCGTCCACTGCGCCTCCGCTGTAATCTACCAGTCAAAGGCGTTCTTGCTATGGTGGGACTCACTGCTGAATACAAAATTGTCGTCCAGTTTTCGGACGAGAAGATCTGCATGCGAGTCAGTCGTTTATGCGGCTCGAGGGAGACTGATAGCCGCCTCACCTGATACATTCCGAGGAACGAGTTGTATGTCTGCGAGAAGGTGATCGTGTTGCCGGTGATTATGTCGCCTCGTAACAACTGCACTGCCTGTGCCTCATGAGTGTTGGATCGGGATTTAGCGAGACTCACCACTAGGGCTCCGATGAAGTTGATCATGAACAAGAAGATGACCATATTGAGCAGTCCCGCAAAACTGCCGAATACCGTGTCCTTTACCGTCAGCTGAAGTTTGTCACAACGACATACCAAGAGAGGCTTCATCCGCGGGAAAGCCAGGATCACACGGTACCATCTCAGTAGTTGGAAGACCGTGAGCCAAGGGTAGACAGATGCCGAGGTGATCGCTGGGATTTGTATGATCGAGCAGGCGACTGCGAGGAAGAGGTCGAAGCTGTTTCGACCCCGATGCAAGAACCCTTTCCAGTCCGGGAAGTGAGCGGCGATTCGGATGAGCATCTCCAGATCGAACGCGAAGGTGAATGCCAGCTCGAGATTCTCTAGATCTGTTGAGCTTTGCCGACAGAGCTTGATGATCACGTACTCAAGAGGCTCAGTACGGAGGACAACGAATCGGCTGTCTTGCATGCTTGTGCCACCACATCGGCCAGAACGAGGAGCGCCCAGAACAGCTCAGTCTTCTCGTATAGGGACAATAAGCGGTTCGTCCGCCGCCGCTTGGTCTCCGCCGCCCACTGCGGATCACTGCCGACCTTCGAGCTGCGCGAGAATCAGCTCATACCGCTAAAAGGTTGGCGTCCGCTCACTCTTCGCCACCGAAAGCGCTTCTTTTCGTCTCCGCACGGATATCCTTGAACGTATTGACGACAACGGCAACAAGCAGATTGATCAGCCAGAAATTGAGGACGATGACCGCCACCAAAAAGTAGAGCGACGAGCTGTAGAAGTCGGAGTCCATAGCCATGTACATGATCGGTGACCATGTGTTGACTACGCTAAGCAGTCAGCCAGGATACCACCACAGCCGAAAGATCGCACTGGAGGCAATGATGACGACCTGGACCAGTGCGGCGAAGATGTTGTCAAAGCTATTCGAATCGCCGTTAGGATTGGTAGCAGCTGTCTGATCGAAGAAGTCAGACATCGAAATCTCGTTGGCACAATCGAGCTCACTTGACAAACTTGATCAAGCGGGCAGATGTACCCCTTCGCCCCGCCCCTCGCCGTGACCCCATCCAACTCCATATACGGCAGATTCCCCAACGATGTCGCGTTGAGATATCCGCCACATTGCTGACCGAGGCTGATAGTATTTGACGAATTATCTGGATCAGAGAGCACGCATACCCGTCGGAAAGAGCCCCGAAAGCTCTGAACGCCGATGATGGAGAAAAGCCCAGCAGCGAATATGAGAAAGTATGCAACCGTGATGAGCAAGGGTCCGGCCCGTTTCAGTGATCGAAGAATGGTCGTCGTACCGCTCGTAATGACCAGAAGCCGGCCTGCTCGGAGGACGCTGAGAGCACGAAAGAGGTAGACGTGACGGGTCGCAGTGGTTTCCTGACCAGTGATGGCAAGGAGGAATGAGATCCAGAATGCGAAGACGGCAATCAGGTCTATCCGATGCCAGGAGTGTCGCAGGTATGGTCGACCGGAAGCGGAAAGGCTCCGCTGCTTGGCGACGGCGACCTGAAAAGGCGCTTCTGAGAAGACGGCAGCCGGTTTCTTGAATCCTGGCTCTGTGGATGCGGTTCTCATCCGCCAATTGGTCTTCGTAGACGGAGCTGGCTTCGAGCCGGCTCGTCTCAATGACCCTCGAGCTCGGTCGATCCGTCGCTCGACAGTGGGGACAAAGCCGGATGGGGAAAAGAGGACGTCTCGGAACGAGGTTTCGGGGTCTAGGATGAAGCCCGTAACAACGATACGCGCGAACATCTCCAAGCTGCTGATCAGCACAGGTCTCCCAAATAGGGCTCACGTAAAGACGCCAAACAAAGCGAGCAAGACGAAATCCTCCCATGAATGAAAGTAGCCTTTGTCCATGCGGGGTGTATTGAGGGGTTTCGAGGCTTGTATGGCAAGAACGACGACGTTCAGGATGATGAGTACAAGAATAGCTGGCTCGGTCCACCTAAGAGACCGTCATCTTCGGTCCTGCTGGTCTGATCCCCCTTCACGTACGGATAATGCAGTAAGCTGTCCATCGCCCTCCTGGTCCAGCTCCGAGGACCAAATAATCCAAGCGTCCTCCCTCTCAATCTCTCCTCAGGCGGCATCGGATCAGGTCTCTGCGGTCGTATTATTGAGGGTTCGGGCATTGACTCCAGTCCATCGGCCCAATCGTTCACCTCGGTATCCACATCGTCCTCATCCTCATCGTCCAGTCGGACCATACCATGATCTTGATCCGATCCCATGATATTGACTACCCTGATACTCGCTTTGCGCAACCTCTGTGAAACAGCGCGGAAAGTCGGACTTCTTCCTACGGACGCCACGAGCTGTGCGGGTCCCGACACTGGTGCAAGGCCATCTTCGTCGTACATTCGACTCGGCTGTCGCCTATGTCCCGTTGCAGTCGACCCGGATCTGCTAGCCGTAAGGCGTTCCCTACCCTCTCCATCGTTCTCATCTTCCTGCCCCGAGCCCTGGTCGACTGTCGAGTCTAAAGAAGCGTCCGATGAGAATTGGTGGAAGAAAGGTCGATTGACGGGCTGAACTTCCGGTGTGAGAGCACCAAGGTCATATTCGTCGGTCGGCTGCATGAAGTGTGTTCGTGATAACCCAGCGAGTCCCAGTCCAGGGTGGACACCTTGTACCGTGAGATTATCTTCACGACCTCTGTTCCAGCTAAGTCGGCGACTCAGACCTTCCCCAGTAGCCGACACGGGGGAGGCGGATGGGGATGAACTGGCGCTTCGGATGGCCGAGGATGTCGATATGGCTGAGCTGTGTCGACTATGTACAGACACAGGCATGACTGTCGGTCTACACGGCTCCATATCATCCATCGAAGAGAGCCGATCCTTCTTCGTCATTTAAACGAGGGGACTTGGATCGTTCGAAAAATAAAGGAATGGAAACAACAGGTCTTTCCTCGAGTATAGTGCGCGCCTACACCGGTGCCTGGACAAGCGATGGCTGCTGCATGTAATTGTTGAGATTCGAGCACCTGTAGTGAAGATGCAAGACGTTTTATATGAGTATCGATGTATATGTATGTAGGTATGAATGTCCGAGGTGATGGGAAGCTGCCAACTAGGCCTGCTGGCTAGCTGGATAGGCGAGTAAGATTATACGCCTTCAAAACTTCCCCTTAAACTGCTCGCCGTCGAGCTAGATCTCTCCCCTGAACGCAGTGGCTGCGCCGCCCGGGTCTGTGCTCAGCACCGCCGGGTCCGTGCACGATCTGCGTGATCGTTGCCTCGCCGACGCCGTCTCCGTCTCCGCCAACTCTCCCATTCTCCTCGGTTCTGAGACTTGAAGATGAAGGATAGGCCGATGGAGAGGTGGTGCGGATCTGGACATAGGGAAGGACGCCTTGATAGATCATGTCGAGCTTGATCTTGCCTTTCCGCATCGTGCGCTCTGGCAAGTTGATTGTCCATCCGTCTCTCTGCAGTCTGCCGGCCGATAGGATGTTGGATTGTGCGGCGGAAATTAATGGACATCCCTGAGGAGAACGGATTGGCCGGTAGCGAGGCCAACTTGGAGATCTCCCTTTTCGCTTGACTGAACCTCTGCCTCGGTGTGCGGTAAGCTGAAGCGTAGCGGCGCATCCAGCTTGACTACGTCGTTCTCGAGGAGATAAGCCGTGACTGCCCTCCGCTAATTGGTGAAGGACTCGGTACCCTGTAGAGTGGGGACCGTCTTGGTGGGGGAAGAGAGGGAATCCGCCATGACGAGATATGAAGGATTTTGATCGAGGTTGATTGAGGTGGAGCGACGTTGATGGGAACGTCTAGAGTGATGACGAGGGATTTTAGAGAGATTGTAATGAACGTGGCATGTAGGTGAGGTCTGCAGCCGTCGCTCTACGGAGTCTTGTTGCGATCGGATCGGTGTGACTTGATTTGGGTTGATAGCGGGCCGTCGTTACTATTCGAGTCATTGCCGTCGTCGTGGCTCGCAATGTCTGTCAAAGGTTATGGACTTTGTGGCAGACACACAGAAACAGTGGAGACTCCGACTGTTAATCTGTTGAGATTCAATCACCCTTTAGGGAAGATGCAAGTTATACAAGTATGATGTATGAAGGTATCAATGTCCGAGGTGATGGGGAAGCTGCCAACTAGGCCTGCTAGCTAGCAGTTGGATAGGCGAGTGATATTAAACGCCTTCAAGTAATGTCCAACAGACTTTGATTTTGTCTCGCTCGTTCAACTAGCAAAACCCTGCGAGCTCATCCTCTTCGGCGGCCTTGGAGTAGGATTCACCGTGCACCCGTCCGGGCCAGTGACGACGCTCCTCCTCCACTCATCGGTGGTCCTCAATATCTCTTGCTTTTCCTCCATGCCAAGTTTTCCCTCCGCGTCGCGTCGACTTGCCTGCTCCTGCTCACGGCATTGCTGCTCATTCCGCTCCCGCCGCTTTTGTTGCTCCCACTTCGCCTTGGCTTCCGCGACATCCACTTGTTCCCGCATCTTGGCCGTCACTGGCTCCTGTAGCTGGGAGATGCGCTTCCGATGACGCTCGGCGAGCTCGTCATACGTCATCGTGCGCTGCTGCTTGGGGCGGTTTGAGGTGGTTGGCTCCATTGGACGTGCGGCGCTTCCGAGGATAATAGGCTGACCAAAGGGGACATCGTGGAATGTCGACGGCCAATCTTTAAAACTCGCCGTTTTGCGCATGGCGATGCTCGAGGAGGGATAGGTGTTACTCATGCCTCGGGACTGGCGTGATCCGAAGTCCGATGCTCTTGGCTCGAGCATACTTGTCGTCCTCTCCCGCCGTTCCGCGGCCCTTCCGCAACCGTCCGAGATGACAGCGTATTGGCTGTGCTGGCTGCTCGGCGCGGACGCAACGGCCGAAGAAGCGAGTAGCGCTGGGGAAGGTAAAGCAGGTCTGGACAGGACCTTGCGTTCCTGGAGATACGCCTCCCATTCTCCCTGGTTTGGCGTTTGCGATCTTTCCGGATAGTCCAGCATCCGGCTGCTCGCAACGGAACGACGAGGATGCGTAGATGCGAAATCGCTCCCGCCTGGTGACGGCGTAGTCATCCCTGGCGTTTCCGCTAGCAATCCAGTCATCGATGGAGTCGGATTGGAGCTTCTGAGCTTGTCTAGGGATCCCTTCACCTCCTCCCTCGCTCTCTTGACTTCTGCCAGCAGCCTGATCTTGTCCTCTAGCTCGGGATCGGTCAAGGCGGTCGCAACCTGAGCATCCGGCGATTTGAGGCTGTCCATCATCGAGAATCTCCCCGTCGTCGGGGCGTCTGCTGACAGCAGTGTTGGCGAGCTGAGCGGGACGATATCGTATGCGCCTCGATCTCCAATCGCCGGCAAAAGACTCTCGGAGGATAATCTTCGATCTTCCGTGAAGCCGAGCTGGGGCAGCGCGACGCTTGACCGATTGTGTGGAGTAACGGGTCCGCCAGAAGCGCCCTGGACGGAAGTACCGGAAGTGCCATTGCCGTGCTTCTCCTCCCACTCATTCAGCTCACTCCCCACGTCCTTGAATCTCTCAGCTGCCTTCGACACTTCTTCCGCCTCGATGCGAGCTTCTTCCTCGTCTCGCAGCTGCTTCAGGCGGTTCTGTAGCATATTGAGGAGGCGGAACTGAATTGCAGCCCCGATCTACGAGAATTGGCCGGAAGTCACAAGATGATCGAACGGCTTACGATGACGACGGCAGCGAGGATGCCGAGCTCAATCTCCATCGTCTGGGTGAGGGGGTATTTGAGCCCATTCAGCGAAGGGAACAGATCGTGGAAACCAAGATTGTAGATATAGAACTGATATCCGTCCTCATCAGCTTCGCAGAAAGGCTCGTGGTCGCTCACCTCCTTCAAACCACCCCTCACAAAGCAGTCCACCCCCAACAAAGACGCCGTCGCACCAATCCAAGCAGTCGACACCAAGGTCATATGCGGAGTCAACACCGGGACCAAGCTCGCCACGAAAGTGGCGACCGTCAAACTACCGAGCAATCCCCATCGACCAAGAGTGCTCGAGACCAGTCCACCATGCCGTGTAGCAAGGAGGAACCAGCCGAACGCGAAGCCACCGGCGGCGGAGACCCAATATTTGGCGAAAGTGAAGAAGAAGACACCGATAGCTGCGCCGAAGAAGGAGGAGATGATGCAGGCGAGGAGGTAGAGGCCGCGCAGGGTCGTCGATGGCGGATTGGGAGATGGCGGTTGGAGATTCGGTTCGACGCTAGGGAACAATCAGCTCTCAGGCCGGATGATTGAGTGCTGGTCCGAACTCACCCGAAGCGGAGGACCAACACGAGGGTGAATAGCATGACAGAGTATGCCGAGACGATCGCGAGGGAAGACCTGGATGATCATCAGTCCGGCGCCATGAACCATACGAGCCTGATTGACCACCTGTTTTTCTCGCCGAGCATCGCGACTGGCAAACCGCTGATGCTGAGGAGTCCACCGAGCGTCCCGTACGCCGGATCGATCGCCACATGAAACGGGAGGTACTGATCCGTCCCGTTCCACGGCACCGTCGCATTTGTCGAAGTGCCATTGGCGGTCGTACCGTTGATGAGGGTTGCATTGGACGGAAACCCGGATGAGTTGAGGGTGAGCGTGAGGACGAGGGTCGTCGGCAAGGCGGAGGCGCCGGACGAAGTTGCCGAAGCGAGCGAGGTGATAGTAGTGATCATGACATCGGCTAAAGAATCGCCCTTCGAAGAAGAGGAGAGCTGTGCTGAGGTTGATGAGGTGGTGGAAGCGGATTGCGCCAGAGCGAGGGGACCCAGGAGGAGGGCAGTCACAGCGGTGACGAGATGCACGGTCGGCATTGTCGTCGATTAACGTTGCAGCTAGTTCGAGCCAGGCAGAAGGGATGAATGGCGGAGAGTGCTCTGTACTCGTGTCGAAAGAAGTGATGGGATCTGACTTGCTTTTCGGACGAGTTTGATGTCTGATTCTACCAAGGGTCAGACACGAAGCAGGTACCATCAGAAGAGGATGTGTGTGTGTGGGTGGGTGGGTGGGTGGCTGTCTTCCTTGGTGTGCGATGAAAGATTTGATAGTATCACGGCATCACTCACCGAAATCTTCGCATATTCTACCGGATCTAAGATGACTCCCGATGATATCGTGTAATGTCGACGGCAGCCGGTGGTCCCACTGTGATGTCAGTACAAGCTGGCAAGGAACGGGGATCATCGCGATCAGCTCAATAGGCTGTCATGTTGGTCCGTGCCGACTCCCACACGGCCTGTGCTGCACTTTCAAGTCAGACCAAGCGTCACGTCCAGCCCGCCAAAGGGCTGGCCAAAGTGATCCGGAACAACAATCACCTCCACTCGTGGCTCCGCCACCCAGATCCTGAAATCATGCGATGCATACATATACGATGGATGATGGATTATGCGCAGTGACAATGGGTCTATGATGGGTACACACAGTAGGGTATAGAAAGTGCTGGTCATCTGTAATTACAATGCGAATTCTGATGTCGGGTCATGGTCGGCGGACTGACTTCTTCCATTTCTGTAAATCATCCTTTTCAGTCACTCGATGGTGTAAAGGATCTGCAACGCACCGAGTGATCAACGGTCGTAAAATCGTCTACAGTCGTCGCCAGATTCGTAAGCTTCTCAGGGTATCGTCAGCTTCATCCCACGCCGATTGCCATCCAAACGCACATATTCAGCGAGCTTCCGCAACTCCCGGTCTTGTGACCCCTCAAACGTCCCCGCAGAATTGTATGCTCGTATCTTAGGCAAATGCGTTTCAGCTTGAGTACTTCGACTCGGTAACAGTACTCACTCGAAGACCCTCTCCAGGGTTCAAGGCGAAGTTGCGGGCGAGGTCGTCGATGTGAACAGTCTATACGAGTAGCTAAGCACAAAAACCCTCGGGCGTATACCTTAGTAAGGACTGACATTTTGTGCTGACCATTGAGGGAAAGATGCCCAAAAGTATGCGAGAGGCTTGACCCTAAGCCGTTATCAGCGTCGGACCCCTAGCAGTGGCCCTCACTCACTCATGCTTGTATGGCTGGCCATTGCGCTGCGTGAAGACCTGCGTCCCGTTAGACACCAGTCCTCCCGGGCCGGCGCAAACTCACCGGAAACATCGAGGTCCTGTCCGCAACGAAGCAGACCTATCCCCCTCGATCAGCATTGATGCGTGAGCAGTACTGTGCGCTTCACCTTGTAGGTACTCGTCCCGCCGACGACTCCGAGCTCAACAAGTTTCGACTCCAACCATCTCCAATGGGTCTGGCTCCAGATGACGATGTCATAGTGCGGGTACACCCTGAGTACAATCTCATCAGCTATCCAAGCATGAAGAATGTCAGATGAGCAGCTCACATCTCCAGAAACTCGTGCAGTCCCGGTCTAGCGCACTCCTCCGAAGGTAGTGATCCAGCAATGAGCGGTTTCGTATCCACCATGGCTACCATCCGATCAGCTCTCTCTCATGAAGGCCACGCAGGACGCACTGTAGTCCAGATCCAGGACGAGCAACCTCTTCCCCGGCCTCGGCTCATTAATCACCTGTCCCTCCTTTCAGCGTTGCGCAGGTCCACGAAGCGAGAAAGGGGAACCCACCGTGATAGGGCAAGTCTTGATGATCTCCGCGACCTTCCTCTTATTCCTCGGATCATGTGCTGGGGTTACCATGTTCGCACCTTCACACGGATGACTCGGGTAGGTGACGTCGAAGTCGTCAAACACCTATCCCATTCGCGACACCATCAATATCTTGCTCCCCGGACTGAGTGGACAGGGTAAGAGACCTACGTCGGGCAGCTTGACCTCGCTTGGATCCTTGAAGCTCATCTGCTCAGGCGTCCCAATCATCGCAAACTTCCCGCCATCCTTCACGCCCAGGCTTCCGAACCTCGTCGAATCCAGCTCCGCCGAGAGCTTGCCTTTGGTCAGGCCAATGAGTTTCTGTCGGACTGGAGGGACGGCAGTGAGTGAATGGATGACAGCGCGGAAGTCGAAGACCCTTTGGACAGAATCAGCTAGAGAAAGAACGAAGGGTAGGGTTGGGTTCGACGAACATGTCATTGGCCCCGACCTTCAACTCGTAGAGCTTCCCACTCCATGTCATCCGTAGGTTGTACCACTCCTCTTTGCCTTCGACTCCCACGTCGTCGGATGGCAGGGGAATGGCTGCCATGATGGGGGAAGTATCTCCGTTCTTGGGCGGGTCACCATTGCCGATATGAGGGAGTTTGGGCTTCTTGGACTCTGATGGGGTTGAGGAGATATCAGGTGGGGCGGAGACGGTAGGTTTGATTTCATCTGGTTCGGCCATGATGGAGGTTGATCAAAGAAGAGAGAGTGAGAGTAATGCACCTCGAAGGCAGGTCTTGAACCGCCTTGTACCCAAAAGGCCAGTTTGAACACTGCTTCGATCACACTTGAACGTGAAGGGAGGGTCCCCCACACACTTGCCACCCATTTCATTCCGACGCTAGGCATTTGTGACGTCATCATGAATAGAATGTTCTGCTCAGTGGTACGAGTACGAAACCGGGTCAAGAGGTCGTTGTTTACTGCATCACGCGTAACACAAAGTGGACGTATCAAGTGTCCGCGAAAGTGAAGAATGCGGGAGATGGAATCATGAATATCCGTGGACAAGAAGGATTTCCTCGACGAGCGGTACCGCGCCTCTATTCGGTCGTCACTGATTTCGCCAGGTTCCTCGGGAAGTCGACATCGACGCCATTCATGATCGCCAAGTCTGCGAGGTGTCAGCTTGAGCTCTTGGCAGGTAATGTTTCGAGAAGCAGAGGGAAGCAATCAGCTGGGCGAAAACTCACGGTAAGACAAAAGCTGGAGGGGGATGACATTGACGAGCCCCTGCAAGCAGTCGACGGTCCTGGGGACGCGAATGACTTTTGCGGTATCCGGCACAGACTCGTCGTCCTCGTTGCAAATGATGACTATCGACGTCAGAGTTGTCATTTGAGCGAGATTGTCCCGACGTACTTGGTCGCCCTTTCCGAGCGGTGACTTGCGCCAGGGCAGACTGAACCTTCGGATAGAGCGAGTCTCGAGTCATGATGAAGATAACACTGATTGGCAGACTCAGTCCTGCCCCTCTCACGTCGAGTTTGCTTACGGCAGATGCTCGTCGACAAGGGCAAGCGGTCCGTGCTTGAGCTCTCCGGCCAAGATCTAGTAGAAGAATGATCAGCTTCAGGAAGACACCTTCTACATATGGTCAACGTCTACTCACACCTTCACTATGCATGTAGGAGACTTCCTTGATCTTCAAGGCACCCTCCAAGCACGTCGCGTCTGATCTTGTCAGCCATACCCAGTGTAAAGATGTGCTGAGTACATACATTGGTAACCTCTGCCCATAATAAGAAGACTCTTCTCCTTTGCCAGCATATCCTTCGCGAGCTGTTGCAAAGCCTTGTCCATCCCGAGCACCTTCCTGATCATCGACGGGATCTCATGCAAGCCGTCGATGATCTGTTGTCGGCGTGCAGTCTTGGATATCGAGTCATCGCAGAGTTGGACAGCAATCATAACAAGGGCGACGTATTGGGACGTGTAGGCTTTGGTTGAGGCGACACCGATCTCGGGACCGGCCTGTGGGGCGTTAACAGTAGTAAAAACACCTTTTCGCGGAGCTCACATTGATATGGACTCCAGAGTGCGTTTCCCGAGAGAGGGTCGACTGGGCCCCTATCAGCATGGAAGGATTTGACAGAATTTCGAGGACCTACACCGACAGCGTTGACTACACCAAGGCACAACGCCCCTCGCTCCAAGCAGTACCTCATCGCCAAAATGGTATCGGCAGTCTCGCCAGACTGGGACACGAACACCGCGACGTCATCGCGGAACACCGGGGTCCTTCGGTCGAGAAAGTCGGAAGCTGCACCACAATCAGCGATGGTCATCCTGCTCATGCGATCTTGCTCACCAAGCTCCACCGCAACTGGGATATCGGTCAACTCCTCAAATACAGGCCGCACCTGTGTCGAGGATCAGCGGGACCAGAAAGCGACTTCATGTATGCCCAAGGCTGACTCACCGCAATGCAAGAGTGATAGCTGGTCCCGCACGCCACGAAGATGAGCCTCCTCCCTCTTCTGATAACAGGCAGGTATGCCTTGAGACCGCCGAGCATGACCATCCTGGTGTCGAAGTTGACACGCCCTCGCATCGTATTCACCACGGATTCAGGCTGTTCGTAGATTTCTTTCTGCATAAAATGGTCGTATTGTCCCTTCATGATTTCGGCAAGCTCAATCTCGAGATGCTCAATGGCGCGGACGCAGGAGAGGCCATCATCCCGGCGAAGGCGGTGGATGTGAAGCTCTAATGCGCGTCCGTCAGTACATGCGCATTCCAGTGGAATGATGGCGGAACTCACCACCCTCGCCGATGTGTGCGATGTCGTCATCCTCAAGGTAGAGCACCCGCTTTGTGTGCTCAATGACGGCACTGGCGTCAGACGCGACAAAGTACTCGATGGGTTGAGGCATGCCATCCTCAGAAAGGAAGGCACGAGACTGCGATCGACGCATTTTTGGCCCTGCCGAGCTGGGGCCATTACTGGGGACACTGGGGACATTGAGGAGACCGCCGCGGTGAACGTCATCATCTACAAGGTCAATCATACGGTCGGTTTGCGAAAAAGTTGGACTTACTTCGCTCATCGCTGGCCAGTTCAACGTCGACGAAGTCCACCTTGAGCTTGCGGTCGGTCTTGACACCGATAAGGAGGGGAGATCCTCGACGGGCCGCGACGATCTCATCGGGGAAGTGGGTGGATTTGAAGACGAAGGCGAAGGATCCCTCCTGGAATTCGAGTCAGAACATTGCAGACGATATTCTAGTGAAATCTCCGCCGTACAAGCTCCTTGATGACGGTTTTTATGAGCTCAGTGAAGTTGAGTCGCTTGGTCGGCTGACTGTCCCACACGTATTTGCAAAGCACCGCGACCACCTCTGTATCTGTGTCGGTATTGAAAGTGTAACCACGCTTGTTGAGGACAGTCTTGAGCTCCTTGTCTGCAGCGCTCATCAATCCCAGTCTGCACGGTCTGAGTGAGCGCAGGCTACTCACAGTTGGTGATGATACCATCTGATGGTTTCCGGGTCAGCAATTGACGCTCAGAGTTTGCTCAGACTGACTGTGCACCAAACTGAACTCGGTCATGATGTCGCTGACGTGAGGATGGCAGTTGAGTGGGCTGGGCACACCGTGTGTCGCCCAACGCGTATGCGCCATGGACGTCTGGCTGAAGAAGACCTTGTCCATGTCGACTGTCTGAGTATGGCCATTGCCGTTGGCATTGCCATTGGCTACGGCCGGAACAGGAGTGGCGACGGCATCGGCGATGTGCTTGCGAAGGGCGGCAACCTTACCGACCTCTTTGAAGAGGACGATGGGAGCGTCTGGGGAGTCTCCGTCGATCCCAATGCCTGACCTGAATGAGATGGTATCACCGTCTGAATAATGGGTAGCGTACCGGCAGAATCGTATCCTCGGTATTCCAGCCGTGCGAGCCCGTTGCACAGCACCTCACAAACATACTTGCGCTCCTTCTCGGTGAGGAAGGAGCAGTAGGCGAAGATTCCTGACGATTCAATTAGCCCTGCGGCGTCACAAGAGGTACTAGGGGACGAGAAATGTCTAGGTGGGGACTCACCACACATGCTGAGGGAACGCTGCTCCTACAGAATGCTGGATGGAAGTGTGATGGGGAGCAAAGAATTGAGCAGTGATTGGGGCAAGTGTAGTAATCGCCAAAGGAGGTAGGTCCGATAAAAAGGCGAATAGGGTCGACAGAGGTTCCTGTGGCTGGATGGACCTAGGGATTGATGGGTCGTCTGCGGGACAGGGCTGTGAACTTAAACGAGCGATAAAGCGTCAGCACCAGCTCCATATCGTCAACGAGCCAAAAGACACTGTCCGTCGAGGGACTTGCGAGCTGTGGAGTCCCAAATCATAGCGGGATGAGGGAAGGATGTGCGGGACTTTTGCCGCCAACCCCTTGATCGTAGCGAGCGATTATAAGAAAGGGATGACAGCTCACCTTGACAACGACGATCAATGGTAGCTGGACAAAAGGGGTTCGAGACGATGGCTCACGGAGATAGAGATGTTAAATCAAGGATTTGGCGGGGAGCCGTTCAGGGGTATAGGCCGGGTTGGATGAATGTCGTTGCTGCGCAATTCGTTTCAGCAAGTTTGGGCGAGGCGGGTCTGGACGATAACGCAACAGGTCACTCCTTGACCGCGATAATTACCGTGGGAAATGAGGGTCGGGAAAACGGTGTGAACGCTAAGCTTCAGGCAGTAGGAGCAAGACCGGAAGTTGAAAGCCAGGAAGGACCCTCGACGCGTAGAATGATTCCAGGCGTGTTTCAGATCTTCGAGAATCACACGTCAGGCAGAGATTGGCATCAGGCACGGGATCCGGAGGACGGGGTCCCGGGTACATGATCGTATCCAGCTACTGTCGGCACCTTTGCTGTCTGATTTGAAGCGACCAAAGGCGGGAGGTCTGGATTTTTTAGTCTGACTGACGTCTAGGCGGTCCCCACAATGTCCTCACCACCAAGATTCAGCTATGGGATCGATTCAATCCCGAATCTAGAGTCTCCAATATCCACAGACAGTTCATCCCTCCCTTCTCCGCCTCAATCGCCTCACACAACACCACTGCACCGCTCAAAGACAGCTCCTCCGCCCTTACCTCCGCCTAATCCTGCTGTGCCGCCCACGCTCGAAGCAGAAGACGGACCTCTAACCAGCATTCCTCCACCACGGGCAGCAGCGATTTCGATTGCCATCGATGCATCTGTACCCCCTTCAGCCCCATCCTCCAAACCTGTGACACCAGTTCACCAGCCATCTGCGTTACGACGTATCTCATCATCCCTATCTAATGACTCGGTGCCGACCTCTCGCGAACGAAAACGCCTCCGCTTCACTCCTTTCACCAATGCCGAAGCGGGTCCCAGCGGATTGGACGTGGATGTGGGGGACGTCTTCTTTCCTGGAGCAAGCCTGGACCAAGCGGAGGAAGGGAGAAGTCGTGGAAGGAAGGGAATCCCTCGAGATCAGGTGGATTGGCTGAGGAGTGATCCCGGAACACCGAATCTGCAGGAAACGCGAGTATCCCTTAAGGTCAGATCCCTTGAAGCTGACAGCTATAAACAGGGCAGATCAGATTCGCCGAACTCTGTCATTGGCATCTCTGGATCAGCTTCTCGTTCTCTCAGCCAATCAAGCCGGCGAGCGCGACCGATTGCTCGCTCAAGTGTCTCGAGTTGGCAAAGACCTAGTCTGGAGAGAGCATAACGAGAAGCGGCTCCTTCCTCGCGACACCGAGCGGGCTCTCGTTCTCGCTTTCAAGCGAGGCATGCGTGAGTCCACCTTGTCAATTGGCAGGAATCCCTTTGACGCAGAATTAGGATCGCTGCTCCTGGCATTCTCGGTGCGAGCAGGCGTGAATGTTATCCTCGTCCAATTTCGAACTCTGCAACGGCGCGGTCTACAGTTCCGGCTCCTATGGCATGCTGCTTTTGGCGCTGAGCCATTGCGGTTCGGTGCGATGATCGGTAGGGCTCTCTCCGCGATCTCCCATGTTCTGATATGGTATAGGCACATTTACCTTCTTGAATACTCTGACACTCCACCTTCTACGACTCGCGCCGCCTTTATCGTACTTCCGTCGCCGCTTACGCAACGGCTTCTTCGTCCGGCCGACCTTTGGACCACCTGAGCGAGAGGGTGACGAGGGCGAGAGTCGATGGCAAGCTGCTGTGGCAGGCGCTGTAGGCAGTCTCGGTCTCCTATGGGAATCAAAGTCCCGGCGGACTGGCGTTGCCCAACAGTATGTCACCCGACTCTTCCTGCTGCATAAGGCTGACTCAAAACAGGATGTTCGTCCGAGGACTTCAGGGATCCTATAATCTTTACACCCCACAATATGGGATCCATATCCCTCACGGCGATATCCTCCTCTTTGGCGCATGCTGCGGCCAGATCATGTTTGCCTGGTTGCTTAGTCCCGAAACCATCCCACAGGGATATAATCAATGGTCCGTTAGGTCTCATCCTGATGGCGCGAAGAGTAATATTGATACCCACGAAGGATATCGCACGCATCGAGAGTGCCAGAATTCGGTCGTAGAGCGAATCAGACATCGGTCAGACAGAGGATCATCGAGTCAATCCAGGTGGAGAAAGCTTTGCAGTACAAGGTATGCTCTACTTCTCATGCGTGTTTCGGTGCTATTACTGAGGTTATGCTAGACACTTTCACCGACTCATAAGGCGACCTTGGAGGGACTTTTGGGAAGAATGAAGAACGGGTGGAATTCTCCGACAGCCGCGCCATGGTAAGATATCAGCTCTTCGCAGGGGTTTCTCTTGACGTAAGGCAGTGCAATGATCCACCCATGGTGTGACTCCTGCCCAGAAACGAGCTTCCGACGCTTCTTTTCCGTCTTCGTTTGTCCTTTCGGCGTAATCGTATGGCCGTCAATGCTGATAACATACAGCGCTTAATGCTCCCCATTTACTCCGCATTGCATCTCATCCCGACTATCGTCCTCCGACGACATCATGTCCGGCGCGATCCCTTACGCATGCTTGCGAAAGTGATCTGGGGAATCACACGGAGCTGCTCATTCCTAGGCGTCTTCGTCGTCATCTATCAAGGTAAGGCTCAGTTCTACTTGCTTTTCGGGGCCGTTGCTGACTAGATGCCAATAGTGATCTTTTGTGCACGCACGCAGATACTCGAGCAGGCCGCCGGAATGGACGCGCTCAAGGTTGTTTTGCGAAGAAAGGAGTTTTTCTGGTTCGTGGGGCTGTCCACCTCCCTCAGTCTCTTCGTCGAAGAAAAGGTATGTTCCCCCACCACCAACGCAGTCAGAGCTGATTGATGTCCCAACAGAAACGTCGTGCGGAGCTTGGTGAGTTTACCGGAGGTGAGAGAAGGAGAGCTGACGATGCGCAGCGATGTATGTGCTTCCCCGTGCTCTCGAATCAGCTTGGTCCTCGGCCCGGAGGAGGGCATGGGTCCCGATCGTCCCATTCGGCGAGACGATTTTGGGGGCTGCAGCAATGGCGATGGTGATGGACGCCTACAAGGTGAGTCACCGGAACTTGGCCTTGCGGAAGGGACGCTGAGAGGGCACGCAGCACCAACCGGACGCACTGTCGGGGATCGTCAGAAGGTTGTTGTATCAGCTCGTCGGACCTGTATAACAATCACAAAGCATACGTATCTGGAATGCTATTTGCAGAGCTGATCAACGATTCTTGCCCTCGATCTGCTCCTCTACCCCCAATGCAAGCTTGAAAGACTACTGCAGGCGAGAACTTGCTGCATGATGTAATACGGAATTCAGGTTCATCCCCGATCACACTATGAACCCCTTCGTCTCCCCTTTCCGCAGGATCCGAACAATTTCCTCAAGAAGCAGCGGTCGGCTTGGTTCCAGGCTCAAAGGTATAAGTCAAGCTGGAAACATGAGCATGTGATCTGGACAAAATGGACGTCTCGACTCACCCGCATTTGCCGCACGACTGACGGTCCTCGTGCCAAGCCATGAAGACGCCCGCACCACAGGTCGGGGCGGGGCCTAGTAAAGAATGACATAATGAGTAAGATGCATGATCCAGTAACACCCGTCACACTCACACTCGCGCCTGAGACGCTGGATCTTGCCGTCCGAGCCGACCTTGTAGTACTTGAGGATGGCCATCTTGACCTTCTTCCTCTTGTGCTTGATCTTCTTGGGGGTGGTCTGTATGGTCACCGCTTCAGCACATGTCTCTTGGCCCCATCGGATTGGTGTACTCACGTAGTTCTTCTTCTTGCGCTTCTTGGCACCCCCTCGAAGACGGAGAACGAGATGAAGCGTGCTCTCCTTCTGGATATTGTAGTCCGAAAGAGTCCTGCCATCCTCGAGCTGCTTTCCAGCGAAGATGAGCCGCTGCTGGTCCGGTGGGATCCCTTCTTTGTCCTGGATCTTGGACTTGACGTTGTCGATCGTGTCCGAAGATTCGACCTCGAGGGTGATCGTCTTGCCCGTAAGGCTAGGATGAGTCAGCAACAATTCCTCCAACGATAGGTGCCAAAGCCGATCATGGAAGAAGAAGAAGAAGAAGAAGAAGAGATGGAGACTCACGTCTTGACGAAGATCTGCATCTTGTCGAGCTCTGCCTGTCCAGGTGATGTTCACTGGAGTCCTCGGGAAAGCTAAAGAAAGCGAAACCAAGATCGGTTGCCCTAAGGACGATTTCGCCGCCGGGAATATGGAATTCGACGAGAGTGTCGATGTGGCACACTGAAGCCGGAGGGGATTCAGCCAAGCCACGGCCGCCCATCCCCTTTTCAACCCTCCTTTCTCACCCATTCGACCTTCTTCCAATCCCGGTCGTCCAGTCACCCTCATCCACCCCTTTCTTTCCCCAAACCCGCCTCTCTGTCCCCACTCCCTCCGACTCCTCCCCCGAAAACCTGTCTGTCACGATGGCCGACTCCGGTGAGTTCTAGCTCCATTCTGATGAAATCAGCCACCTCTCATCCCACTGTCCTAAAGATGAGCTGACGTTCAATCACCCTCTTTTGTATCCGACCGTCTGTGCTTTGGTCCCCTTCGTCGTCTCCATAGACCTCGTCTCTCCTAAGAACACCTCGACGGCGGTCCCCTCCGACGCCCCTCCCACTGTCGGCCATGAGCTCTCTCTCCGCGCTCTCGTCAGCACCAAGGAGGCCGGAATCATCATCGGCAAAGCCGGCGCCACCATCGCCAGCATCCGTCAGCTGACCGGCGTCAAGGCTGGTGTCTCCAAGGTCGTTCCCGGTGTGCAAGACCGCGTCTTCAGCGCTGCCGGTGACCTGGAAGGTGTCTCCAGCGCTTATGGCGAGATTGCTCGACTCCTCTTGGAGACTCCTCTCTCCGACTCTTCCCTTCCCCCTCCTCCGGTCGGATCATTCACCTCCATCCGCCTTCTCATCAGCCATAACCTCATGGGTACTGTCATTGGGCGGTCCGGTCTGAAGATCAAGCAGATCCAGGATACCTCGGGAGCGCGCATGGTAGCGAGCAAGGAGATGCTTCCTCAGTCTACCGAACGTGTAGTAGAGGTGCAAGGTGCGGTCGAGGCGATTAAGACGGCTGTGCTGGAAATTGGCAAATGCTTGCTGGAGGACTGGGAGAGGGCACAGGGAACCGTGCAGTACCATCCTGGTGCAGCGGGCGACGCCGGTGTGCTGGCGGGTGGACTTGGAGCGCAGACGGTGACGGGTCCCACTGGTGGGATCAGGCGGACTAGTGTAGCTGCGGGCTTCGGGGGCGCATTCGGTGGCGAGAGGAGGCCGAGCAGGACTAGCGTGTCGCTGGGCGCTGGAGAGCCCAGGAGGCCTAGCGAAGCACTCCCTCCGGCAAACGACCCTAATCTCAGGACTCAAAACATTTCAATCCCTAGTGATATGGTCGGCTGTATCATGTGAGTTGTCTCAACCCGTATACCCTTCCGACCAAGCTAAGGCGTGCACAGTGGTCGTGGCGGAGCCAAGATCACCGAGATCCGCCGTTTGTCTGGCTCACGCATATCCATCGCAAAGGTCCCGCATGATGAGACTGGCGAGCGCATGTTTACCATTGTCGGGACGCCTGAGTCGACGGAACGCGCCCTCATGCTACTCTATTCTCAGGTGCCTTCCACCCACGCATGAGATGATTCCTTCTGACGACTCGCATAGCTCGAATCTGAGAAAGAGCGTCGGGTCAACCAGAACGTCGACCCCGTGGATGCTGCCTAGGCGCCAATCATCGCTACTCGCATGTCGATCTTGGCGAGCCATGTTCCACTTCACTCCCCACCACTCTGTAAAAATTGTCTTTCCCCCTTCGCCCGTCTCGATTTCCTCCGTCCGTCTATCTTTTTCTAAGGCTACCGCTTCTGCTCGTTTGCACCTGCCCAATCACATCGCGCCTCTTCTAGGTACCAGTCGTCCCGCTTTGGGCGATGTCCCGGCTTCGGCTGGGTAAAACATATGCGCATCTGGGCATGGCTGGATGTATGCTATGAAAAGCTTTCAGCACTCGTTGCATCAAATGATATTATGAATTACTTCGTAAAGACTTCAATCCCTAAGGTCTAATTAACCATACTTCTCCTCGCTGTGTTTCTTCCCCTTCTCACCGTACTTCCTCTTCTCACTGTACTTCTTCTCACTGTACTTCTTCTTCTCGCTGTACTTCTTCTCATTCTCCCTAAGCTTCTCCTTCTCACCATGCTTCCCCTTCTCGCCATGCTTCTCCTTCTCACCAAGCTTGTCCTTCCGCTTCCGTCTCTCTGAATTACCTATTGTACCGTAGAACAGCTCGACCAAAGCCGGACCAATCTGTTTATGAGCTTTCGCCTTCTCAAACTCCACCTCATCCTCCGGCAACCAATGGAATTCCGGCGCCCAATCCTCTCTCAATAGGTAATGCTCAAATACCGGTGCGGGTTTTCTCCTGAGCTCCGGGTAATCGAAGTGGAGAGCGAGATTGTCGGACGTGTCTTTGCCAGAACTGGTTTGATTGGAGCGGCACATGATGACTCTGACAAGGAGATGGTATAGTCGGGAACTCCATTTAAGGAGGGCTATGAAGCTGATTGGGACAGCGGCGAACATGGTCATACGATAGGATTGGGTCTTGAGCGCGATGGCTACACGACGATCAATGTCAATCTTCGACGAAGCTGGAATAAGAGGAGAGGACCGACTGAGGATCATTAGGAGTTGCATGAGGACCGTGGCGACTAGTAGACGATTGAGGACGACCTCCCATACCTTGCCATCGGTCTCTTTCGTTTCCTCGACGTAATTGAGCTGATTGTATGACTGTACTCTCTTTAGGATAATTATAGGAACAAAGGGGGAACGTAGGTCCACTTATACGGCTTGACTCACCACGATGGAAGCGACCCAGAAGTAGATGGTGCCGCAGATGACCACGAGCGGTGCCAGCGGGGCGTACATGAATCTACGACTGTCAGTCTGAGAGGGAAACGGCGATTGAAAGACTAACGCGACTACCATAGCGAACAACTAGAACCGGGTCAGCAGCGGCATATATATCGATACAGCGGAGCTAGTGAGAGGAAGAGAGGCCAGAACTCGAGATGTAGTCATGAGGTATCATGTTTGAGAGGTGAGAAATAAATAAACGCCAGCGTCAGGAATCAAGAAGGAATGCCGCTCACGATGTGGGAGTACTCGATGGCTTGTGTAGAGCTGTCAGCAGGTTCAGGAAAGTGTAACGGTTTATACCCACCATACTACAACAGCATCGTCATCAGCCTTGATGCAGGATTTTTCGTGCAAACTCACTTCGAAAGTACAGGGCTTGGACGATTCCTCTGCTTCGGATGTTGTGCGAGCTAATATACTGGACGGACGGTTTAGTTAGCAATTGCACGGACTCGCGGGGGAAACTCACAATATCTGGAATATTTTGAGCGCAATCCGTGGAAGCTGCAGTAGCCCCAAACAGACTACTGCTGACCGGATACTACAATCCTCCGTAAGTGTTGACTGATTGGGCATCATCAACCATCAACTCACGGGTACCAGGAGAGCCAGTAAGAGCTATCGGTGATGTATGCCTTGGTGATCTTTGCAGGCACATTGCCCAGGCTCCGGTAGATCTGGATCCAGCTCATGTGATATATCTCTTGGCGTATGGTCAGATACGACTCGTATATCACCCCGAGTAATGAGAAGACGATGAAGTTGGACACCTTGCGATGATCAGCCGCGATCATGGTCGATGATGAACGCATACGAGGAGGAAAATAAAGAGCTGTCGGATGACATCCTTGTCAAGCTGGCCGCGACTGAACGCTCCTGACCACTCGCTAAGCCACCGCATGATGTATGGCAGGATGTATGAGAACACGGCTCCGATGGATGCTGGCAGGATACCGGCGACGATCGTGAAAAAGTCTTTCCAAAGGTCGCTCTTGTCTTCGAGCCGTTTGAGGAAAGGGACTTGTTGGATAGCCTAATCGTTCGGTCGGAAACGACAGCGGGGGAAAGATAAAGCCTCACAATGTCAAGATTGGCAAGAAGGGTGATCGCCATCAGTGGGATGGTATTCAGGAAGCAAATGAAGGCTAGGGCTGCTTTGCCAATCACCTCGTGCGTATGGCGTGATTTCGCATCTTTCTCCAGGTTCTTCCATTTCTATCGCCAATATGAGCTGTACACAAGTCAATGGTCCAAGCACTTACGAGGTTCCGAGAGCGAGGAGTCTAAGAGTGGCTTCAGCTAAAAGAAGTCGCAACAAGACTGTAATGATTTACTCGCTCGACGCAAATCCCGGGATGCTTGTGCTTCAGCTTCTCGTTGTTTCGGCAGCTCTCGATGATGGTTTGTGCGGACAACGCGGTTTGGACTGTAACGAATGCTGCCGAAAGGCCATACTTATTGCTAGTTCGTGAAATCAGAAACACGTACCAGATGTCAAGGTTTGATGGATTATGTCATTCCTGTTTGGGTGGTCTCGAGCCTCTTTTTGTTCCTTCTCGATGGCCTCTTTCTGTTCGTTCGCTTCGTTTCTGACGATCATCAAAATCAGCCTCACAACAGCCATCCGCGCAGTGGTCTCGCTCACATTCGATGAAGCACGGTCTTTGGGCGTAGTCAGCGGGAATGGATGACTGCACACGACATACCTTCCCCTTGCCGCCCAAACGATGCCAGCAGCTGTCATACTCCACCCCTTGGGATCCATACCGGATGTTCCTCAACCAAGCTGTGAAGCTCCTGTCGAATCGCGGGAAAAACTTCTTCTCGTATTCTTCCATCATCTGCGCGAGCTGGCTCATGCTTCTATGCGTCAAGGTCACATTACATTTGTCACCAAGTGGAGGCGCGCCCAGGAGAGCGCAGATCTCCTCTTTGGTGTCGCGCACCCATCTGTATTCATCAGATTTGTTGGGCGGCTTGAGGTTTACTTTGGTTACCATTATTGTCCTGAAGGCGACTTCGTTCCAGTTGCTGCGACCATTAGCTAGACGACTGGGTGAAGGAACAGATCAGCTACAGGTTATTCCATTCGCGGATTAGGATTCGGTGATGTCGAGAATGGCTCGACACTACAGTTCCTCAGTGTCGCAGCTGAGCCATATGATGTGACCCACCGAAGACGATCACCAGGCAAGTGACGATCCACTCAAACATGATGTGCACATACAGTCCATTCCCCGTGATATTCGCCGCTGAGAATAGCTGCATGTTATCGAGCAAACTCTTTGTATTGCTGTGACCCGCGTTCCCCCCGACACCGGGCGAAGTCGAGTTGCTTTGCGAGCTACCGAAGGTCGTCTTCGTGTTGATGTAGTAATTCGCACAGGTGAGCGGAACCGCCACAACTACGCAGATCGCGAGGAAAAGCCAGCGCAGAAGACGGAGAAATTGAAGGAAGGTGAGAGCGTCGAGGCCTGTAAGCGGGAATCAGGGGTTCATAATCTCGATCAGCTCTGGCGACATCCAGCAGTGTGAACCTTGCCTAGAACCCGTAGAAGTCTTTCGATGTGTTAGTGTTTCTGACCCGATTTAGGGGAAACATACTCGAGATCCCTCTCCTCGACTCGCTTCCCGTTAAATGGCTTTATCTCCATCAAAAAGTCTGTCCAGACCGGCCTCAACCACCCCAGGAAGGCTTTATCAATCTGTCTTCGCTTTCAAAATCGGCCTTCCAGTACTTACGGATAGACTCACATCCGGAACCGGGGGAACAAACACCCCAACCTCGTGAACCTTCTCTTGCTGTTTCTTGCATGACCTAATTCGCGGCGTATAAATCATCGGATCCTTCGTCCGACGCCATGAGAAATACAAGAGTACCAAAGCCTGCAGAACAAAGTCAATATACCATAAGATTGGCTTGTGGCATGACTCACCGAACCGATGGCTGTGAGAGCCCATGCTACCAGAACCGATGTCCCACTGACATTCCAGTGTTGTTCAGCCTCGGCGATGATCTCCGACGGCGAAAGAGCTCCCTCGGTCGAAGCTGCGGAAGCTCGTGGCCATATAGGACCGTCAGTGTAGACTGTCGACATATCTTGTTGAGCTCAGTATTGCTTATCCACCTGAACATTCTGCCGTGCCGTTGTCGTGCGACCCATTATGGGATCGTGGTCAGCGATAAGTGCAGATCAAGTTACAAAAGAGGTATCAGCGCACGTCATGACAAATTCCAAATCACCCGTTTATACGGCGATGCGTCATATGCCAGAGGGGGAAACGAGTGAAAGGATCAAAATGGCTGGCAGCCTTGGCATTCTCATCACAAGCTTCAAAGGAGACTCGGTGACGCGCTCGTCTACAATTTGTGCGTATTCTGCAGGATCTTTGGAAACTACCCTCCGATTCTGAAGTCGTTTCATATCAAGCCAAGCGGAGCTGAGGCGAAAGTTGGTGGGATTGATGATCTTATCCATCACCCCCTTTATCACGCAAATGTCCGTCACCGGATGCCGACCGAAGCCCATAGCTTTTGCATCAGCTGCGCAGCGCTCAGTCCAAAGATCCTTCAAGGCTGATCACAGAGCCATTCAACGATTTACATTCTCCCCGCAAGTCCGCTCCGGCACCAGCAGCTCGCTACTGCACATATGCCGATGACATGCAGATCTCCTGTCAGTCCCAAAGGTGTCCCCTCAGGAACGAGCTGATGTACAGCTGCTTTCTCCTCAGGACAATGAACACCCTGAGTCGCCTCGACTCGTATCTCTTCTCCACGTTCATCCCTCCACTTCTCAAAGGTGCCTCGTCAAACTCGTCGAAACCTATCGGTGCCGTCCCCCTTCTACCTTCTCGGCTATCCAACCTTCCCCCAACTCCTCGAAAGCGTCAACGGGTCCAAAGACACCTGACTCCCAAGCCGACCACTTCAACCATCAAGCTACCTCCACCATCCACACCTCTACTGTTGAGAATCTTACTGGCTCTATGGTCGATTTTATTGGCCTTTTGGCGGTCATTGGTTGGCGAAACGAGGGCGGAGAGAACCAAGAGACGGAGGAAGCGGCCTTCATCTTTCAAGGAGCTGGGTGGCGGCGAGGGAGCGACTGTTGGGATCAGCTCAGATTACGGGTCTGGCAGCGAAGCAGAAGTAGAGGTCCTAGAGGGTGAGGGGGATGGTGAGGGAGACGGCTGGGTCGACCCTGTCACCTGTGCACCGGTCGAGGAGAGCAAGCTGGACGAGCCAGATGAGTTCGCCCCGACCATCGTCTCTTCCCGGGATCCCGACTCGACCTTCTCCTTTCGCCTACGTTCGGCGGAGAAGGAGTCCATCCCCACTCCGAGCATTGCTGAGCCCCCTCCCCCGGAATCTAAGAAGTTCATTCGCCCCATCACGCCACCATCGATCCTCTCGAACCCAATGTCACCCGCACGACAACCCCGCCTCTTGCCCAATCCCATGTCCACTTCCCTTCTTGATCCTTCCGTCCCAGCCAGTCCGGCGTCACAGACAATCACCGCCAGTTCCTCATCTCATCCCGCCTCGCGACCGCATCAAACCCCTTTCCACCTTCAGAAGACCCTCATCCTAGACCTGGATGAAACGCTGATTCACTCGACTTCCAGACCGTTGAGCTATGCTGCGAGTGCTGGCGGCGGATTGCTAGGCCTCAGCTTTGGCGGGCTTCTTGGGGGTCGGAAGTCGAGAAGAGAGGGGCACACTGTCGAAGTAGTTCTGAACGGGCGGAGCACGACCTACCACGTCTACAAGCGACCCTACGTTGACCATTTCCTGAAAAAGGTACGCATGCTGTCCTATACAGAAATTGATGGCTGATCTCGACGCTCTCAAGGTTGCTTCCTGGTACACCCTCGTCATCTATACCGCTTCCATGCCCGAGTATGCCGACCCTGTTATCGATTGGCTGGATGGAGGCCGCGGATTTTTCGCAAAGAAGCTCTATCGAGACAGCTGTTACCTCCAAACGACCGGGTCATACGTCAAAGACCTGGCGCTCGTCGAGGCGGACCTCAGTAGAGTCTGCTTCATGGATAACTCGCCGATCAGTTATTCCTGGAACAAAGGTCTGTTTCCCCTCCACGGCTCAGGTATTCTCAAGCTGAAGGAGGGTATTAGGAAACGCTTTACCTATCGAAGGGTGGACCTCAGATCCGAACGATGAGGCCCTGCTTCAGAGCATACCTGTGTTGGATAGCTTACGATTCGTGAACGACGTCCGGAGGGTTCTGGGTATACGGGGCTTCTCTTAAAAGTGGAGATGCATTGAGCCATATTTGGGAACCGATTCAGCGGATATGGCTCGGTACTCCGCACGGCCACGTGGGGGTGTTCCAAATATTTTTTGGCGGAGTGCAGAAGCTTCAACCACACTGGATCCCGGCAAGATGGACGGAAGACCTTCCAAGCGACCCAAGAACGCCGTAGCTGGCCCATCGAAGCCCACTCCTTCAGCCCGACTCTTTGCTCCATTCCGAGCACTCGGCCTCGTAGCCAACCATGTCCCCTTCTCCCTGTTCATTCACACTCCTCGAGGAGCCTTGGCGAGACCTGCTGTCAATATTCTCACCTCCGTGGGACGGAGCTGGATGATGTGGGATGCTGCGTCGATGACTCTGGTATTTGTCGGTAAGTCCTGGCTAAGTATGCGTAGGTTTGGCTGAGACGACAACAGGTTCGGATGCGGGCGCGGAGATAAGGAGTCTGGCTCAAACTGGTACGGAGGTGTTCGCAAGTGCTGGAGAACGGGTCATCAAGTATCATCGCGGAAAGGAGGTGAGCGGTTGGTTCTCATGATAATTGAAGTACTGACCTGATGGACTCAGGCGGGAAGCTACCGGTCACCGGACCGTGCGAGTCTGGGAAAGATCCTCATCTTCGGCGAGCAGCTTCTGGCGCTTAAGGAGGACGGCACAGGGCTGCTGATCTGGGACGTCAGTACAAAAGGTGAGGGTCATGCTGCGGACCAGTACACCAGCTGACTAGGCGGTTTACAGAATTGCAGAACGAGATCGCCTTCCATTCCTCCTTCACGGCTACCGAAATGCTGCATCCCGCCACATACCTCAACAAGGTCCTGGTCGGCAGTCGGCAGGGCGAGCTTCAGCTATGGAATCTCCGGACTTGGTGAATGTCCGCCCTCGCGGACGGAAAGCAACGCTAATAAGCTTCCAGCTCCCTCATACACACCTTCACTCACCCCACACCCGCCTCCCCATCACCTATCACCGCGTTGGTCCAGTCACCGGCCATCGACGTCGTCGGTGTCGGCTCCCTCGATGGGGTTGTCCGGGTTTTTGACATACGTCAGGGCGAGCTGGTCATGCAGGTCAAGATGGAGGACGGCGCGGTCACCAGTCTAGCTTTCCGGATGGGTGAGTCTGGGTCGCTGCGCATCAAATGGTGCTGAATATAGGATCCAGACGGATCGCCGATCCTTGCTTCATCTTCATCGACCGGGTCTATCGCGACTTGGGATCTGAGCAAAGGCGGCCGAGTACTGCACGTTCACAGAGGAGCGCATGAGCAAGCTGTGGCTGGCCTGGAATGGGTGACAGGACAAGCACTCCTCATCAGCTCGAGCGGAGACAACAGTGTCAAGGTATGTGGCCGCTATCGTGTCATATGGGGAGCTGAAAAAAACCCAGCAATGGCTGTATGACTCGCCGGAAGCTGTGCCCCGGTTACTGAAGTTCCGAGGCGGACATCATGCCCCACCGTCATGCATCCGGTATTATGGGGAAGATGGGAAGCAGATTCTTACGGGCGGGCGAGATCGAGCTTTACGATATACGAGTGTTGTTCGGGATTCGCGGAGTCACGAGCTTTCGCAAGGTGAAATACTTTTTGTCGGGAAGTTAAATACTACAGCTGATTTGGATCAGGGTCGTACGCAAAAAAAGCGATCGGCCTAAAGGTATCCGCATCGACTTTGAAATATCCTCCCATCACTTCGATCTCCAGCTCTTCGACACGATCGAAAGATTGGGAAGACATTGTGACTGCACATGCGGATGACGGTATCGCCCATACATGGCGGGCTCAGGAGAAGCGTCTGGGCCCTTGGATTTTCGAAGTCGAGGATGCTATCGCTCAGGTATATCAGCCATACCCTGAGATCATAATGAGGCTGACCGGGATATTCGAGGCGGTCTGTGTCACAGCGTGTGGCAACTTTGGTCTCGTTGGATCCTCGACAGGCGAGATCAGGATGTGGAACATGCAGTCTGGCAAAGACCGCAAATCCTTCAGCTTGACAGGAGTCGCACCAGGAGATACTAAATCGAGGATCATCGCTGCGAGTAAGCCTAAGAAGACGAAGATTCAGCCCGCCAGGAACAGCAAACAAGCGGTCACTGGACTGGCGACGGATGCTTTGAACACCATGGTTGTCGCAAGCACTCTTGAGGGAAAGCTATACGTGCGCTTGACCGTCTACCGATAGATCTGAAAATAAGCTGACTTCACATCCAGTTCTTCGACTTTCATACTACGAAGCTTGTAGATGAGCTGCAGATTTCGTCCTCTATAACAGCGCTCGAGCTTCATCTGGATAGCGGCCTTCTCGTAGCGATATGTGACGATCTCGTCATCAGACTCGTTGACCTGGAGACGAGGCGCGTGGTGCGAGAGCTTCGCGGCTTCAAAGGTCGAATACTGGACGCGGTACGTAGCTGAGCTGATTGTTGCTCGCATTTGCTGACGCAAGCCAGTGCTTCTCTCCCGACTCAAGATGGCTCGTTGCGTCTTCTCTCGACTCGACGATCCGAACATTCGACATCCCCACCGGCCGGCTGGTCGATGCATTCCGCACAGTATCGATTGCCACCAGCATAACGTTTTCCCCGACTGGGGACTTCTTGGCAACTGCTCATGTCGACAGTCTCGGTGTCCACCTTTGGTGAGAATCCTAGGCAAGATAGCCTGCTGCTGATGTCAAATTAGGGCGAATAAGGCTCAATTTACCGATGTTGCTCTACGGCATATCAAAGAGGACAATGACATTCCCGAGATCGGTCTTCCTTCTGTGCAGGGCGTGGACGGGGACGAAGGTCAGTTCGCTACACTACCAGTAAGCATGTGCTGAATCAATGCCAAAAACCTAGATCTCGGCGAAATCGAACCCATTGGCGAGCCAGAATACAGCGAGACCTACACTACGCCAGAACAGCTCACCGAAGGGCTGTTGACACTGTCTCTTATGCCCAGATCAAGATGGCAAACTCTACTCAATCTTGAGACCATCAAGGTTCGTCAGCTATCGCAATGAGAGTTTCCACGGCTGACGATGAGCACTAGCAACGGAACAAGCCAAAAGAGCCGCCTAAAGCGCCAGAGAAAGCGCCATTCTTCCTCCCCACTGTCTCCGGTCTCGAGACGCGCTTCGACCTCTCAGCTGCCGCTAACGGCTCCGACGTACCATCGCAGCGACTTACACCCTCTGCGGCTCTGATGGAAAGCGATTTTACCCGGCGACTGACTGCGGAAGCCGAGGATGGAGACTGTGGGTCTTTCTTTGACTTGACATAAAGGTGTAGTTGACGGGCTACAGTCGCCGCCTTCTTTGAACACGCCAAAGCCGTATCGCCGGCAGCTGTCGACCTCGAGATCCGCTCCCTTGTCTCACTCGATCATCTCGGCCTGTTTCTGCATGCCTTCACCGCTCGGCTACGATCGCATTGCGACTTCGAAGCTGTTCAAGCGCTCATGAGCGTCTTCCTGACCGTCCATGCCGACGTCCTCATCGCCAATGCCGAGTTGCGAGGTCAGCTTGCCGCACTGCGAGAGGAGCAGCGGAAGGAGAGTAAGCGGCTGAACGAGCTTGTGGCGTATGCTATGGGTACCCTGAGCTTCCTCCGAAGTACGGGATGATGCATAGTATGACAAATGGCAATTCTTCAAGTGGTACAGATGGTGGGCTACTCGTCTGGATCCTTGTAATTCGCCATCGGATCGTCGAAGGTTTGCCTCGATAACCGATACGCCTCTGCTCCAAGTCAGCATGTCGTAAGCCGCATGATGATTGCTGTACTTACCCAACTCCTCCTGCGTGACATCCGTCTTGCTCTTCTTCGTCTGCTGCCAAGCCTCATCCTCTCCCATCTTCTTCCTCTTCCTCTCCTCGTCCATAGCACGCTTCAGCCTCGCCTTATCCAGCTCGACATCCTCCCCATCTTCTGCTCGCCTAGCTAGTTTCGGTAACTCCCCCGCGCCATTCTTTTTGCCCGAACCCATGTCGTCTTTGTGTTGATCGGCCAGAGATTTCTGGGGTGCTGAATCCTCTCCTTCTTCGGAGCGAGATCGGACGGGTTGCGCTTCAAGAAGGGCGGCGACGGAGGAGGAGGCAGTGGCGGACTTGCCGGCTTCGCCGGTACAGTATGATCCGGAGACTGATACAGTCAGCACGGATCATCTAATGCATAGACTGAAGATCGACTGACTGATGGAATGACAGCAGGCAAAGCCCCAGCGGCCTGCCTCACGATTATAGAACGATCCCCAGACGGCAGTATGATTGTTGACATGTACGTCTTCCTCGTACTTTGATCGCGCCTTGGCTCGTTCCCGACCCTTGATGACGCTACCCGACCGGGAATACTCAACATCTGTTCTCATCAGCATCTGAAGGACAAGATGAGCAGAGCCGCTCACAGTCCTCTGTCTGCCCGTTGAGCAGTTCCCTCGGCATCCGCTCCAAATGCTCCTCCCCACCATATTTCGCAAGGATAGAGACCTTGCTCGTATCCTTCAATACCTCCTTCTTCTGCTGGAACTCCTTGTGCAGTAGCGCCCCGGCCGTAGGATTTCCGGTGATGTGTACGTTGTTCCCCCTTTGGACGGATTGCCAGGCGAAGAGCTGGAGCTTCTGCATATTTGTTGCGTCGCCAGTGAAGCGGGTGAAGTTGTCGCCTGCGAATTTCATCTGCAAATTGTGAGCATAATATCAGGTCAGCACGAGAGGACGCACGTCTTCTTGAGCCACGCCGACCTCTGGAGCATCACGCATTGATCGAGTCTTGGGGTCGTAGTAAGCAGACTCCGCGTCCAGGTTGATGAGATATTTTGCCGTGTCCTCCCGAATACGCAGGTTCCGGACGGTGATTCGAGTCTTCGTGTCCAGCTTCTGTCCCACCTGATCCGCTGCTTCCGCGTACTTGTCCTCATCCTGGTCATCCTCATCACTCGACCCGAAATCCTCATCATCATCCTTTGTCGCCTTTGCGACCTTCTTGACCGCCACCATATCCGTAGAAGTCTGCTTATCAATCTCCTCCTCCCTCATCTTCTGCCGTGCTTCCTCCGTCGCCTCGTACTCATCCACGATTACCTTGTACGACGTTGGATCGTACCCGTTCCACCGGTCCCGCTTCGCATCATAGTCCCCCTCAAAGGATTGGATAATCTCGTCCGCCTTGATATCCTGATTGCTGAACTTCGCCCCTCTCTTCCTCGGTCGTTCCACACAGTCCTGCTTTTTGTGCGTCATAGCCCCACAATTCTCACACGCTCCTTTGCGGTACTTCTTCGCCGCCGGACCGGCCTTCGCGCCCCGGTCATACCACTCGTCGAGCTTGGTATGGGATCGATCGTCATCATGTCGCCGTTGATGACTGAGCGAAGGCTTGCCGGTGTCCATATACCATGGTGCGCGGGTAATGTACTCGGGAATATGTGGATTGATGGCGTTACCCTCTTCGTCGACAGCGGCAGGGGCAGTACCGGCTTTACGGGCGACTTCGAGATCTTTTTGCCGCCTGTACTCTTCTCGGGATAGCTTGTTCCCAGGTCCGGCGCCTGAAGGAGGAGTCAGTACTACACATGAGACATTTCATCGTGGCTCTCACCTAGCGCCATCACATTCGGGTTTGCCGTCGTTGACATAATGTCAACTGTTGGACGGGGAAAGATCAAGTCCAACTTGTCCAAGGCGAGCTGAAAGAATGGTAGGGGAGAATATGCGCCACCAATGTCGGAAATACCGAAACGCCGGAGAACGGTGGAATGGATTCTTGAGCTCCATGTATCAATTCTCGTTCTATCTCCCCGTTTTCCTTACCCATCCAACTGACATATAGTATCATAACATGTGGCGTCCTGCAACACGAACCGGTACCAATGACGTGCGATTCTACCTCACTCCTCCTTGCCGCTTTACTTAACCCCTCTTTCAGGTGCCAATCGCCGCTGGCAAGCGTCGTTTCGGTCTCCCCGAAGAAGCCCCTCCCCCAGCAGCTCCACCCAGCAACTACTCTCGTCCACCAGCAAGCGACATCCAGTATTTTAACGGTCGTCAGGAGCGCGATCGTGAGCCGGAGAGACCAAAGGAGGAGTACCGCCGTGACGAGCGGCGGGACGACTATAGTCATCGCAGAGACGACTACAGGCGTGATGAGCGTGATGATCGCGAGAGGGAGCGGTACGCGGATAGGGAGAGAGATAGGGGAGGGGATGGCGAGAGAAGGGAAAGGCCTAGGTGGGATGAGGAGAAACCCAAGGAACCGGAGAGGGATCGTGAACCCGCCCCGGTTGACGGTGAGTCATTCCTTCCCAAATTTTTGAAATCTCCAATAAATGCATTGCTGACGCGATCCTCCTCCATGTATCATATCCCTTTTCGACGACTGCTCGCTGCTGTACCCGAAATATTCGCTCGCCTGCCTTTTCATCACTTTAACCATTATTGCCCCTTTATCTCCCCCGCCTGTCGAATTCCAGACGGCCCTCGAAAGCGTAGATCGCGTTGGGGCGATGCGACTGAACGAGTCGAGGTCCCCGGTATGCCTGTAGCAGTGATGGGCAAGGTCTCCCAGACCGAACTCGATAACTACGCTATCCACGTTCGTCTCGAGGAAATCAACCGGAAGTTGAGGACCGGTGATGTCGTGCCTCCGGATGGCCAGAGGTGAGTCCGATCCTTATTACTGAATCATCTGCTCACACTTCAGCTAGGTCTCCTTCCCCTCCTCCCTCGTATGACGCGTACGGTCGTCGAGCCAACACCCGCGAGCTTCGTTACCGCAAGAAGTTAGAAGATGAACGCATGCGTCTGGTCGATCGCGCCATGAAGTCCGACCCTAATTTCCGTCCCCCTATGGATTTCGGCGCTCAGCGTCGAGGTCGACCGCAGGACAAGGTGTATATCCCGGTCAAGGAGTTCCCAGAGATCAACTTCTTTGGTTTGCTTGTCGGACCCCGTGGCAACTCCCTCAAGAATATGGAGAGGCTGAGTGGCGCAAAGATCAGTATCCGTGGCAAAGGCAGTGTCAAGGAAGGGAAGGGCAGGCCAGATGCCTGGGCGGCTGATGAGGATGATGAGCTGCACTGTTTGATTATGGCGGAGGATGAAGCAAAAGTCAAGGCGTGTGTGAACCTGATCAATAAGGTCATCGAAACTGTGAGTCGCTCAGATATGTTCAAGCATTGTCTTACCCTTTCATAGGCTGCGTCTACCCCTGAAGGCCAAAACGACCATAAGCGCAATCAGCTTCGAGAGCTCGCCTCGCTCAACGGTACCTTGCGTGACGATGAGAATCAGCTTTGCCAGAATTGTGGAGAGAAGGGTGAGTGTTCATCTCCCCGCGACGGAGTCCCTTTTGCTGACGTGAAAAACAGGTCATCGGCGTTGGGAGTGCCCGCAACAGCGGATGTACAGCGCTAACGTCATATGTCGGCTTTGTGGTGGAGGTACGTCCCACTCAACTCAACTCATCAACGGTCTGTTCTGACGACTCTTACAGCTGGGCACATGGCTCGAGACTGTCGTGGCCGAGGTGACCCCAATCTCGCGCAGAACAAGCAGACGGCCTTCGACTCGGAATACTCTGCGCTCATGGCGGAGCTCGGCGAAGGCGGTGGTGCTCCGGGTGGCGCTCCGGGTGGCCGCCCAGCTGGTGCCGTCACCGGTGGCCCAGGTGGTCCTCCGCCGGAGCCCGAGCAGCGGATCCCACCCTGGCGCATGCCCGAAAACTGGATGCCCAGTATGCCGTCTCGTTCGATGCGTGGACAGTCTCTAACCGTTGGGACAGATCAACGTCCGGGAGGCATGGCTCCGCCCCATGCTGGTTTCCAGCAACCATATACGCAAAACTCAGGCTACGGTTACGGCGGATATCGACCAGAAGCCGGCTACCCGGGTGCTGGCGCTCCGGGTGCTACTGATCCTTACGCTGCGTGAGTCATCCTTATTCACAGAAAACCCATTGCTAAACTCTGCACAGTTACTACGCCTCCATGGGCCAGCAGGCTCCTGTAGCAACTGCTTAATGCCCGTAGAGGGATACTGAGACTTGGTTTGACCGACTGGAGAAAGCTGAGATCGTGACCTGTTTCTTTGCAGGGGGTGGTGGATCCTGATATTTGAGTGACTGATGTATGAGACGTGTATTGACGGGTGTCGCGCTCACCCGCAGCATTCCCGGTGTGTGTGTAGCATTTCCAAAGGATATAGCGAGTACAATTATTGGGCTACGAGTATCGCAGACAAGGTAAGAAGGGGAATGACCAGGGAAACGCCGAGATTGAAGCTGAGACTGCCCCACCACTTATGCTTTTCAAGCCCATCATCGATCCTGCCTCTCCGACTACTGGCCGTTTGCCTTGAAGCGGCTGGCCTGGTACAATCGGTTGTAGAAAAGGAATACCTCCTTGCGCGATGATACCGCTACATGACGCTTGCCCTGAAGCGGGTATCGGCTGCAAGAGTGGCGTCGTCGATCCCGCCGCCTGAATCTGCCCGTCACCCACCGTCTCTCCGGGCAAAGGCGACACCGGTATACCTGCTCCTGTCGGTGCTACTGCGATGTTTGGTGTCACGCTTGAAACTGTTGCCTTCACCCTGGGACAGCTCAAGTGACATTTCGAGGCGACGCTTTGTGGATCCGCCAAGTCAGCCGCTGTGGGACAAGGTGCGATGCTGTTCGGCATCACATAGCACGCTCTGAGAGAGGGCGGGGGTGCCGTTGGAGAAGGGGCCCGAGTAGGAGTTCGAGGACAGATAGAGCGATGCCAGAGCTGTGTTTGCCGTGAAGGATGGAGGGAAGGAGCCTGTATGAAGTATGTGAGCTTCACGGGACGGCCTACTAAGTGGTAGCGACGACTGACCCGTGAGGGAGTTTGAGCGGACGTCGAGATGCGCGAGGTTTGTGAGGCCGGAAAGGTCGAAGAGAGACCCAGTACTGAAGGAGTCAGTCAGGACAGTGGGCTGTAGCTTTTCACTGACATGCTGTCTGTAGCTCTTCACTGACAAGCTGCAAGCGATGTCAGCTGAATCGTCTGGATGGGTGAGCGTGTAATGACTTATTGTACGACGCATCAAGTGCGCTGAGCCCGATTGACGAGCTGAGATCCGGCAGAGATCCGGCAGGGCCCCAGCGAAACCATTCGAGGCGAGATACACCTTTGCTCAAGCTCGTCGCATCCTGTATCGAAAACCGATTCAAGCCCGTATGTTGGAGGGAGAGGGAATCCAGCTTTGGCGCGTTGTTCCTCACGGTCCCTGACAGCTGATTATTCGCGAGGTTGATATTGATGATCGATGTCGAGGATAGGAGACTGGGCGGGATCGATGCCGTGATGTCATCGTCGAAGCGGGTCAGGGCAGGAAGACTGGCGAACCCGTCTGGCAGGGAGGTGATGGCGTTGCTCGAGATATCGCTGCACGTCCTCTCGAGATTCAATGGCGGGACGAATAAGCGGATCGAATCACTTAAAGCCTCAACAGGGCCGTCAAACCGAAGACATCGCTCGCCAGCTACATGGCGCGATAGTACTGGATCAAGTGCGAGCAATCTGATTTTTTCGGCCGAGCTTGACTTTGACGCGGCAGCATAGGTCGTGCTGGACGGACGATGCGAGGAGTGCGTTGGAGAGCCGTCGAAGTCGCCCTTGCCGGAGTTCCAGCCGCTGTTCCAGCCGCTGTTCGATTTGTCACCGTATTTCTCAGGGGAACCGCTGTCGTTATCGCCGTAAGAATCGTATCGCCCTCGATCGCCTTCGTCGCCGGACCCCTTGCTCGAGCCAGAGTTTTGAGCCGGGACGGTGATATCCTGAACCGTCCTGATCGCCTCGGTTACCGTATCCTGATGATCCCTTGTTCCACTCATCGCCATCACCATCGCCGCGTCCGTAATCGTTCCCGGCCCCGATGCGTTGCGAATCTTGCTTGTCTTGCTCCCTACCGTTTCCCCAACGCTGACCAGACCGACCTCCCGCATGATCATTCTCGCCATCACTATCGGCCCCAGTTCCGCATCCTTTCCCTCCGCCTCCGCCTCCGTGACCATACTCGTTTCCTCCCTTGCTTCCGTGGCTGTACCCCCCTCGTCCGTCAGCATCATCAGCACGTCCACCTTGATTACCGCTAGCCCCATAGCTTTCCCCGCCATCATCGCCACAGCCCCCATTACTCCCTGTATCCCCATTCTCACCTTTGTGCCTCCTCCCCAACCCTTCCTGTGGCAGATCCATCATAGGTGTCCACGGCACCTGATCCAAATACCCCTTCACCACTCGAAACACTGTTGGACACATCTCGAGGTGAGATCGCCCCTTGATGGAGGATGACGTCCTTGACCCCGTCCAGCCGATTGAACGGAGCGAGACTGGATGGTCGGCGGGAGAACGAGAAGTAACCGAAGCGTCTTTGGGTGAGCGCGGCGGGATGAGGAGGATCTGCACGGGTAGGATCAGGCGCATCACGGGGAGTGTGCTTTGCGGATTGATGGAACGGAAGATACCAAGAGAGATCCCCTTGTATCCAATCTAAGTAAAGGTATCGGCAAAAAAAGTGAAGCGATGCTTCTTGATAGCAAAAGCAGTCGCGTCCTGAGCGCCAGCCACTGTGTTGAGTGGAACCTCGAAGCAGAGACACCGTGCCTCTCAGTATACTGCTCTCCTTATTGATGGCTGGCAAGTCTCATCGAGACAAACAGTGCTCGGAACATGCATGGGATGAGTAAAGTTGTACGAAATTGTGGACTTCGTTTCAACGAAACTGCCTGACAGGTCGGAATTGGGCGATTGGGATCCTACCAGACCTCATCCACCTTGCTGCGGTGAATGCAGAAACCCTGACCCATCTCGTCAGCAAAGCTTACAAGGTGGCATGCACAACGCACCGGCGTCACCCATTCCTTACACCCACATTGCACTCCCGCCCAATCGAAATTGCCAATCTTGACACCGCACTTCTCGTTTGGGCAGACCAGCTTGCCCCCGATATCACCGTTCTTCAGAACCCGTTCCATCCACGTGAGCTTGGTATGTATTGTCAGCGATAGTAAGTCAGACAGATACAGGGACATACCGGCTCGACGAAGTATCCGGAGCATTTAGGATTGGCGAGTATCGGAGGACCAGCGTTCTCAGAGCTCATCCGACCGCCTCCGGAGCTATCGGCGGGTGCCATAGGGAGCAGTGACGTCTTCCTCGTTACGCTGATTGATGGCCCAGTAGGCGGGAAGGTATGTGCTGGAACGTACGACGAGGCAATCTTCTCCGGTGACGATGTAGGAGACGATTGGGATGACGAGGACAGACCTCTCGTGCCTGATGGGGTGGTGCGAAGAGCTTGGAGATGAGCAGGGAGACGAGATGCAAGCTGTTCTGCAGTCTGAAGCTGTCTGGGCGTGTCAGTAGAGGCTGTTCGGGATGTGACTTTGGGGCTGGGGACCAATGGGCTGATGGGGAAAATGGGGGAATCAACGCCTGCAAATCGACCCCCGGTGCTGACTTCTGGCGAAGAGGCGGTCAGGATGACTCCCGGTGCCGTTGACCGAGATAACGGCGTGCCCGACCGCTTGCTGTGCCTCGAGTCCTGGCTGGTCCCCATGTCGTGGGTAGGCTGTATGGGCGAAGGCACACCCGAGAACGTCGAGTCGTGGCGGGATTGAGAAGTGGCTCCAGGCTGTCCGGTGAGGGGGTTGATTATGTTTGACACCACAGACGGACGCCGCTCGGTAGAACCCGAGCCATTCGCGCTTGATATGCCAGGTGACGGTAGATCGAAAACGGAAGGTGTGCGTTCTTGTATAGGGGACTGATCCAGAATGTGATCCATCATGTGCTCGCGAACTGCGAGGTGTCGCCTAGGAGGAATGTCAGGGCTCTGAATCTCTATGCCTGACCGCAACTCACCTGCACATCTTACACCGAATCTTCCGCCGTCTTTGACCTCCCGTAGGAGAGGTAGGAGCACTCAGCGTCGGTGTCGCCGGATACTTCGCCATCTTGTCAACAGGTGGAGCACCTCCATCTCCATCTGCAGGTGCTTTAACAGGGTTTCAAGCACATGCAATCTCAGCTTACTCAGAAATTGGCTCGTCGTCCGCTCCATGTAATATTGCCGGGTAGATCGATCCCGAAGCGTGAATCTACCGTCCGCATTATAAAGCAGCACCAGCTGATGCCAGAAGGTTGCCGAAGGACTACATTCTATCAGCATCCATCTCGCTAGGTGCGAATGGCATACTCGACGACCGGCCGTTTCTCCTTTATCATTGCCACCGCTTCCATCGGGTCCAGCTCCATCGTTTGCATAAGATACGCCGCCACGACAGTCGCACTCCTTGACATCCCAGCTTGACAGTGTACGAGCACGCCTCCAGCCTTCGTCTCCCCCGCTTTTTCGGAAATCACCTTGTCCCGCGTCAGCGTTAGTGCCTTAGCCGCTGGTGGGTCGAAAGACCGTCGTCGCCGGTCAAGAGCCTCTTGCATCCATGCGACGCAGGAGGGAAGGTGCGTGAAGATGTCGGTGTCTGCAGAATCGTCGATCTCAAGTGGGTAGTGAGCGAATTGAGGGGCGAACACCAGTGCGGGTCTCAATACCGAGAGGATATTGGTCTGGGCGTACTATCAGCTCAGCCCAGGAGGTGAACGTTTGCACCGACTACTCACGATACCCCGCTCTTCCAAGCCTTCCTTGTCCATCGCGGCTACCAAATCCCCGATCCACAATCCCTCGATCACTTCCTGTAACGGAATGACTTCTGGCAGTCCCTCCTCCCTCTCCTCGTTGTCTGCTCCAGGAACCTGATGTTTTTGAGCCACGTACTCCGCCTCCTCAGGGTCGTCTTCCGAACCCCTCATCTTGCCATACTGCTGCAGCTTGCGGGCAGCAGCTTTCAATGATCCAGTCTCATCGACCGTTTGATATACATCCTCGACGGCGTCGATGTCGGGTTTCGCGGCATCGGCAGGCGGACCACCGGTAAGTTCGGGATTTGAGAGGCTCGGGAGCTCAGGTCGAGGCATGTCGCGTCACTAAGGAAGGGGCGAAGGGCGTCAAGAACACCACAGCTCTAGGTCGAAGTGGGAACAGCAGTCCACGATTTCGACTGAGAATGGGAGTCTCCTCTTGCTGAATGGAAGGCAATGGCTTTTCGTCCACCCGCGGACAATGGTATTTCCATCGATGAAAGCGATGAATCTAGTGGGTATTTAGAAGAAGGTGGGAAGCTGAGGCGAGCAGCTCGGGGCCAGAGAATTTGAGAAAGGAGGCAGGCCAGAAAATTGCGACGGGATTCATTGCGTTTCATCTTTGAGGTTCCGATCTGTACCTGGCTCTTCACTGAGAGCATGGTATCGCCGAATAAGAGGATCTGCAGCACGGATAATAAGACAAGGGGCGTTGATTTGTGTGCTGACCGATGTGGAAAATCCCGTTCAACAGGGATGACGGGAAAATCAGACATATCGAGACTCAGCGATGCGCTATATGAGCCATTGCTACTGTAAAAGCCGTGCATTGATCATAACCCGCTTTCGGTCCGTCAAAAGGCCATCTACACGCCCTCTGATGCGGAAGTCAGCAAGCTGCTCCTGCAAGGTGGAGGTGCTCACGTGTGAGAGCAGCGTTGAAGCGGTTGACCTTTGCTGAGGCGGAAAGGTCGACTGCGTATGCTGTCAGCATGAGAGCCACGCTATCGAGCGGCTTAGAGTGCGCGACAGGTATCTGATTGCTAGATGTCCTGTTCGATGCCGCTCGGCACTTTCTGCGGAACTCACTCGTCTTATCTCCAAAGTCCACTAGCAAACCGCCCATTACTCCCGGGTTGACCTGAAAGCTCGATCAGCTGACTACAGCGGCCTCTCCTTTTTTGCCCGCTTACCCGGTTGACGATCTTCAGCGTCTTCCCCTGCGCCATCTGCGTAGCCTTCAGCGCCTTATCCACTCTTTGCATCGCCGTCCTGTCCAAAGCCTCGGCAGAAGTGACCTCAACCTCCAGCTCGCCCCGGTACGCCGCCATAAGGGAGTGAAAGTCCTGGAAGACCCTTGGCGCGGAGGATAGTCTTCCGTTCTCGGAGAGTACGGATAGGAGGTTGAGTAGGATAGGTGAGGAGCCAGAGGGGACCAGGCCGGACAGAGCAGTGTTCCGCTCGGCTGCGGAAAGGGTGGGGTTTTCTGAATTCCCTAGAGTCAGTACCCACGCGTAGTGTAGGACCAAAACACACGGATGAAGGAAGCGACCTTTGGGTCATCTTTGATCTTCTTGTCGAAGGTCTCGATATCCTTCGCGAGACCTTCGAGGTCTTTTGATGACTTCTTGAGCGCGGCAAGGTAGGTCGAGGTAGCATACGTGCCGGTGAGGGTGTTTAACTGGATAGGAGCCTGAATGTCTGGGTTAGCGCATGATCTGCTTCAGCGAGAACCAAGATGGGGCAGAAAAGTGAAGACGCCATTCTACAGGAAAGCACGCTTGCTACCCGCGGTGCCATACGGCTTCAAACAGAGGTCTTGACTGACCTTCACCGAAGACGCCGCGGTGGCGTATCGTCGTGAGAGGATCGACCGCATAATGGAAGCCATCTTGACCGGGAGAATTGATGTCTACAACAAAGCAGACTGACGTTCGTTGAGCGAGCCTAACGGCTTTACCGGTATTAACGACTATGGCGGCTTCTGATCCGCTCCATTCATGGGAATTCTACCGATGAAACCCCTTTATCCCTTTTTAGAGATGTCGAATTACTGGAATTTGACAACCCTCCGAGACCAATGATACGTTCCTTGGGCCGCGCCCTTTCCTGAGCTTCCCGTTGCTCTCCTCGCCAAAGCTAGCTCCGTCGCCAAAGCTCCGTCGCCATTCCCGAACCTCCTCCTCCGGCCCGACCAAAGCCTCCCATCGACCACGATGAATCAGACTCTTCCTGTCCCACTGTATTACCCCTCGTCCAGCTCGTCCTTCCCTCTCAGTCCGCCCTTCCCCGGTGACGTCCTTTCGATAGCATATGATCCAGTTTTCGAGGCTTCCATGCCTCGGGGGGACGGGATAAATGGGTATCACAGGGAGAACAATACTGGTCAGCTTGATGGACTAGGTCGGAGCGCCTATGAAGGTGTGGAGCAGAAGTACATCCAGACTGGTGAGATCCAACGTGACTGTCGGCCATATGCAAGCTGAACTCGATCAAAGAGGTCGAAAACTACCGTTTCCCGACACCACCGGCAACCAGCACCCGAGATCCCCTTCACACTTTCTCTCATCAGTCGTACCTCCCTAACCCTCGATTTGACAACGCTACCTACCATTCCGCTCCTTATCCCCAGAAGTCTGAAGCTTCCGCCTTCCTTGACCTCGACCTCTCTCAGCCTGGACCGTCAATATACCGGTATGCCGAGACGAGCAGTGCGCCCAGTATGCCGGAGGAGCTGGTCGAAATCGAGGATGCCGAAGAGGCGGGACCGGACGACGGGGACAACGAGGAACCGCTGTATGTGAATGCGAAGCAGTACCATCGGATCCTCAAGCGGCGATTAGCGAGGCAGAGGCTGGAGGAGCTGAATCGGCTATCGAGGTCGAGCAAGGTGAGCTCGGCTGCCCCTTGCAGCAGATACTTGACTGCTGGTGAATTGGCGCCACGCTTACATCACGCCTCCAGCCGTACTTGCATGAGTCACGACATCGACACGCCTGCTCCAGACCGAGGGGGAAGGGCGGTCGTTTCCTGACTGCAGACGAGATTGAGACGCTCAAACGGGACGAGTCGGCCAAGGCAGGGATGACGGAGAGGGAAGGTACCATAGAGAGTAGACTTTCGACAAGCGATAGATCAGCTTGAGAGGCTGGTGAGCATGTCAGTGTAGTATAGATGTCTGGTGTATTGTTGTCCTACCCACATGTATTCATGGCCTTGTCTTTCGGCCGAGGAGCGGGCCCAGGTCATGATATGGATATTTGAGACGATTCGCGAGCAATCATGCTTTTTGGCGCGTCAGTCTCCAGTGAATAAACTCGCCTTCTCTCCAGGGTTTGACACATATTTGACAACGAAAGCTGCCGACTGCTTTCACCAGCGAATACAAGCGGAGCTGTGTCTTCAGTGTGCGACGGAGAACTAAGCATCTCTTGCCTGAAGAACGGAGTCACGCTGGCGATAACGCATCGATTCTGTTCCTTTCGGCTGCTGCGACGATTTTTGTACACTCAATTCTTGTTGACCACGACGCCTTCCTCGACCCCTCCCAAATCAGATCTAACCCCGTCATCAGCGGACTCTTCATCATCCATCCAAAATTACTGACCTCAATCGTCTGAAACTTCAAGCTCACCTCCCATCAAGCCCTCCCTCAACTCCTCAAACCTGTAGACCTTGCCACCCTCAATCTCCATCGCCCCCTCCACAAATCGATCCAGTAGACACATTCGCAGAAAAGTCACCCCATCGTCCCGGCAGAAAGAAGCGGAGAGGAGAGGCAAGTTCGAACGGGGTCATTCTCCTCTTCTTGATGGATCAGTGATGCCGGTTGAGTCGCACCGGCCACCGTGCTGGCCATTAAAGGATCATCACAAAGTCTTGTTTTGTCCGTTACCAATGTGACTCGGTGGTGCATGTCCGGCTTGTTGAGTAGCGTGAATAGAAGGCGACAATATCAACGACAGATCCCGTTTCGAAAACCCTGAAGATCTACGGAGATCAGCCATTCTCCGCTCATCATATGTTGCAACTCGCAAACTGTCCTACTACTGCAGACTCTCATCTCTCACAATGCCCAAACCATCACCGTTCTCATCACATCTTAGGCGGTTCCTTCTACAGTCTCCCACAGCATGTTGTGGCCCTTCTTCTTGTCGTCAACTGCATCACTCCTTCCGCTTGCTCGAAGCTTCTTCATCTCAATCCGGCGAGCAGCCATCGGAATCTACCGAGTCCTCCTCCCCTCTCTCCGGTACTTCTCCACCAGCTCCTCCAATTCACTTTCGCTTATCGCCGCTCAATGACGATCTTTTAATGAGCGAAGATCAGCCAACTGCCGGGAGTTCTAGACCCGGGGCTATGGGCAACGAAGAGAGTTTGGCGGGTCGACGCGGTCCACCGAAGGAGAAGAAGAAGTACCCCTTTATGGATAAGGATACGATGGATGAGATGTTGGGGATCGATACGCTTCATCGCACTGGATCGAGCTCCCGAGCGCTGAGAGACGATGATGGGTGAGTTTGGTGATATACCTCGACAGATAGGGTTGACCAGATACGTGCAGTTTGCTGGACGATTCTGATGACTCCTCGCTTGATCTCTCTGCGCTATTTGGGACCTTCAGGCCGAAGTAGGTCTGCATTCCTTCTAATATAGGTTGGTTGGCCTCAAGCTGATTTGTATATAGGAGCCAACCGATGGGCGAGTTCACCCCGCGTCCAACAATAGGTTACGCCGTCCCTTCGCCTCGGACCCGGAAGGGCGTCCATTCCCGCTATCGACGTTCTCAAGGTCAAACTCCCGAAGAAGCGGCCGCCTTCAATCAAGTCCTCGCCGATATCTTTTCAGATCTCGAGCGTCAAGGTCCTCTCCGGCCCGGCTCAAGTCCGCTCAGTGATCCGTATGGGAATAAGTTCGCTCCGGATGCGCAGCTCTGGGGACCGAGGGTGCGGGAGAAGAGGAGAGGTCTGGGCGAGACAAAGAGAGAAGAGAATGAGGAGGAGGACGCGGTCATTGAGGAGTTTGATCTGCTCAAGGAGGAGATGAGTATTATGGCGACGGATACGGAGTTGGTGGAATGGGCGAAACGGCGGGTCTTCACACCGATCTCAACAGACGAGAAGGGTATTACCTTCTCGAGAGTGTACCCGCGGATATTGGCGCACGTCCTCAAGGTGATTCGGACGAATTTCAATAATCCTCATCTGGCACTCGCGCTCTTCCACCACGCCCAAACCCACTCGGCGGAGAGCTACCTCACCGGCTGCCTCGTTCCCGCCTACAACGAGATCCTTCGAGTCCGGTGGGAATCCTTTCGCGACCTGGAAGGGGTAGAGCAGGGAGTCAGGGAGATGGAGGTGAACGGTGTGAGATGGGATGGTGGGACTCAAAGAATAGTAGGCAGGGTCGTCGAGGAGGTCAGCGGGGAGATGCTCGAGAACCGAGGACAAGCGCGATATGGTGACGAGGTGTATGATCGGTTGAACAGGCTTGAGGCGAGGGTGCAGAAGGATATTCGGGCGCAGGACGAGGTGTACGAGATGAAGAAGGCTGAGCGGACGAGGGTGCGTGTGGGAAGGGCGAGGGAGAGGGGGGACTTGGCTTATGCATGAGGATCGCATTGGACATGCGGGTGTATACAGTGATGCAAGGTATCCCATGCAAGGGTATGAAGAACACATCCTCCTCGTCATTGACCCGCCTCGAACCGGGCTTGACTCGACGCGAAGAGCCGTTCTTGCAGCGCGAGCAATTCTTCCTGGCTCATCCCATTCGTCTCCGGCTGTGTCCGTGCTCGCTCCTAGGTTGACCAGTTCAGCAAACTTCTGTCCTCGAAACCGAAGCGACGAACCTTCTGAGACTGCTTGAAATCCTGATTCGAATCCTCGACCTCGGACACAAACTCCTCGAAACCCAATTGCTGTACCACCATCAGACGTCCGTCAAAGATTGAGGAGGAGGACGATTTACTCGTAAAGCCTCGACGACGTGTTCCGGCGAGATGGTCTTCTTCGAGCTCTCGTCACATACCGCATTGGCCTGTGATGAGAGGAGCTTCACCCATTCTGCCCAGGCCCGATGCCTGTCAGTGTCGAACCTGACGGAGAATGATTTGAACAGACCGACGCAGCAATCGACGATAATGTCCTTTGCCTCCTTGGAGCACGAGATGTCCTCAGCCAGCATCTCTGATCCTTCCCGTCAGCTGGCTTCCGGACCGAGAGACGCGGGACAAGGAAGTCGACATACCCGAGATGAGCTTGAAGACTGTAGCTTTGGGTAGACCGACATCATCGTCGCCCGCGGGACTCTCGCGGTCGGACATGCCGGTTGTGTGCACGCTAGGGGGATCAAAGGACGAAGAGCAGGATTGGGGAAGCTGAGGTATCGGTACTGAGCCGGCGCGCGGTATTTGACGAGGTCAGATTTCAGAAAATCGTAACTTATACCGTCTGCAATGTCCGTCTTCATCGGACAAACGTGCCCTCAAAGACTTTCTTGACAGTTTTCGCTGGATATCTGAGCCTGGCTCAGTCGAGCGAGTTGAGCTTCCGTAATGGCCAACTCAACACTTCGAGGCGCATTGGCAATACATGGCGGGAACCCCCAAGTTGGTCTTCATCCCTTCTGTCCTCTTCCACTGAGCTGACAATCATCCCAGTACCTCATCGAAAAAGTCATCCGTGCTCGAATATACGACTCCCTCTACTGGAAAGAACAATGTTTCGCCCTCACCGGTCAGTCCTCTCCTCTCCTCTCCTCTCCGTTCATCACATAGCTAACGCTCCGCGCCAGCCGAATCCATCATCGACAAATCGATCGACCTCCATGCGATCGGAGGGGTGCACGACCGGCAGATCCCCACGTCATTCATGTGTCTCACGCTCAAGCTCTTGCAGCTTCAACCCGAGAAGGAGATTTTGTTTGAGTATCTCTTGGCCGAGGAGTTCAAGTGGGTCCCCCTGTCTATCGGTTTTGGTGGAGAGTTGATGAAGTCAGGTACTTGCGAGCACTGAGCGCGTTTTATTTACGGTTGACGTTCCGGAGTATGGAGATTTACGAGATCCTCGAGCCGTTGATGCGGGATTTCAGGAAATTGAGGGTACATCATGCTGGTACGTCTCCCTCGCCAAACTTTATGAACAGACACTGACCACGATGTTCTACTTCTCTCTTCCGGTCCTTCGTGGTCCAGGCGGCTACTCTCTGACCTACTTTGACGAATTCATCGATGATCTCCTCACGAAAGACCGGGTGTGCGATATAATCCTCCCTCGATTGACGCAGCGGGCGGTGCTCGAGGAGACGGAGGGTCTAGCTCCGCGAAGGAGTCTGCTCGTGCGTGCTTTAGCACTCATGGGCTTCACAACCGCTGACAGTGGGGCAGGACGAGGACGGAAGGGAAGAGGTCAAATCTGAGGCTTCGGGACCAACGGCGAAACGTCCCCGCTTCACTTCTCGCACACCATCACGTACACCCCCTTCATCACCCGACATGCGGGCACGGGCGATATCGGTGTCCGACTCGGAATCAGATGCGGGTCGGTATATTTCGAGATCGCCGAGTCGGAGTGGATCAGACGTCGGGGAGGAAGGGGACCATCGAGGAAGATTTGTTAGTCGAAGTCGGAGTATCTCGCCAGATCGAATACTGCTGGCAGAGGTCGAATCTGGCGAGCGGATAGAGGGAGATGTATGAGCATTGTCCATCATACATTCATCAAAGTCGTCATCGTCTAGGTGGACCATTCCGCTTCTCCTTTGTCCCCATCCTCGCTTCCAGCTCTGCCACCTTTCCTTCCAACTTCCCCGCGTTCCCATCTATCGAGTTCAAGGCGCGCAGATGTGCACCGAGGATCGCTGACAGCTGGTGGATCGGATCATCGGGCATCTGACTCGCTGCTTCCGCCGCGGCTGCTGAGGGAGTACCGGGTTGCTGTGTTGCATGTGGACGCGAAGAAGAGGATAATCTGTTCACCTCATCGATCATCTGTGAAAGGTTCCGGGAAAGATCATCCAGCTGTTTGTTGATGTCTTCTGCTAATGTATACCTAAAGACAGATCAATACTTCACACGGGAGTACGCACGACTTCTCCCTCTCGCGGTCTGCGGGCAGCTTCGCAGAAAGCGGCTTGCTGCTATCGCTCGTAAAGCTTTTCACCTCCCTCTCGTAATGTGTCAACACCGAGTCAAGCTGCCTTTGCTGGGATTCAATATAGCCGAGCGCTTGATCGACCGCCGCTTGGTTCTGCTGCGCCTCGAGGACCTGCCGATGCAGCGCGGTGATCTTGCTCGAGATCAGCATGGTCCTACCGGAATGTCACGTCTTTACAACTGACTTGATTCCCGTTGCGCACAAGCACCTTATCCCATTCCCGCACCTCCCCAGCTTGCCGCTCAAACTCCTTCACTTGGCTATCGAGGTCCTTATTCCACCCATCAACAATGTCTTCCAGTGTCTTGCCTCGTAGGAGGTTGGGTGCCGGCTCGCTAGGGCCCGCTGCCGAGCTACTTGCTCCAGGTTCGGCCGGCGTACTCGAGGCAGGTTTTGGAGCGCTAGCGAAGACGCCTATTCCAGGCGCAGCGGAGGACGATGAAGCCTTAGCAGGTTTAGCGCCGAATAGCGTCGACTGCCCATCTTTATCGGGAGCCTGATTTTGCGATTGCGCAGGCGCTTGTGCCGAAGGTCCCGCATTGGTGGCGGTTCCTCCTCCTAGGTTACCAAAGCTGAAACCACCTGTTGGAGCTTTCTGGCGTCCTGTCGCAGCGGGTGTGGCCGCCATATCAGCGCTCGGAGTCGCAGAGCCACCAAAATTACTAAAGCTGAATCCGTCAGCTGGCGCGATCGGCGGCTCGGATGTCGCCGCCGGAGTTGCTGGCTTGGGTGCTCCTCCGCCCAGGTTGCTGAAGTTGAAACCGCCCGTCTTCGGCGCCTCGGTAGTAGGAGCTGGTTTCTCGGCATTAGCACTACCGAGATTGCCGAAGCTGAAGCCGCCGGAGGGTGCAGCAGGAGCGTTCAGTGTCTTCGATCCATCCGCCGTAGGCTCGGCTGGCTTGGCACCGAACTGGTTCCCTCCGAAAAGATTCCCGGTCGTTGGTGCACTGGCTCCAGCAGGCGCGACGGATTTGCTGGAGTCGGATGTAGCGGGAGCGGGCGGGGCGGCAGCAAAGAGGGATGGTGTGGATCTGGACGAGTCGCTCGAAGCTGCTGTCTGCTCAGCCGGCTTCGCGCTGAAACTGAAGAGGCCGCCGGATGATGGGGGAGGCGCAGCAGGTGTAGTGGTACCTGCTGCATTGCCGAAAATGCCTGCACCTGGGGCAGGAGACCCAGGGGTGGTTCCGGTGTTGGCAGTGGTTGTTGCGGGCTTCGCACCAAATAAGCCCCCTCCACTTGCGGCGGGAGCATTCTCAGCGGGCTTCGCGCCGAACAAGGAACCGCCCGACGCTGGCGGAGCTGCTCCTAGAGTCGAGGAGCCACTACCACTACCACCGAATAAGCTCGTTCCAGTCCCGGCTGGCTTGGCGCCGAACAGACTTCCTCCTGCATTGCCCGGTGGAGGCGCAGCAGGGGTCGTCGATTGCCCGAAGCCCCCGAACAGAGGTTTGGACGCAGGTGTTGTCGAGCCCGAAGCTGGTGCTGTTGCTGGAGCGCTACCGCCGAAGTTGAAAGTCTGCGTCGGAGCTGGAGCGGCTGCTGGAGTACCGGACTGGGCGTTGTTTTGCTGGCCAAACGAGAAGGGGGATGATGCTGCCGGGGTTGAGGTATTGTTCGACGTGGTATTGCTAGTATTGCCGAAGAGCGAAGCCCCCGCTGGATTTGGGTTAGTCGTACCACCGCCACCAAAGAGTCCACCTCCAATATGAGCAGCTGGCTGAGTACCAGACGCTCCTCCAAGGATGCTCCCTGCTGGAGCAGGGGTACCGTATTGTGGGGTTGAGGTGTTCCCGAAGAGTGAAGGAGTGAGTTGAGAGGAGTTGGCAGGTTGACCGAAGATGGATGGAGTTGTAGAACCAGGTTGTGTCGTCCCTGATGCAGCTGAAGGCAACGTCACATAGGACCCACAGATAGAGGTCTCGAGCTTACGGGTCGAGCCAAAGCTGAACGGATTGGGTTTGTCGCCGCCTGCGACCTTCATCAGCTCGTCCACTTGTAGGTCTCATGAGATCAGTATGTACCAGTATTACCGCTGTTATTCTGACCGAAGCCAGGGAACCCAGCTAGAATAGATCAATCAGAAATGATACACCGCAGCGATAGGACCTACACATGCTGATCAAATCCTTCCGGACTAGCTGAAGAAGTTTGGCTGCAACAGAATTCCAGCTGTCAAGAAAAGTCAGAAACGCGCGAGGTTCGCGCCTATTTTCTGAAACTAGCCAACTTGCTGTTGTGCCTATTTTGCTGTTCCTGAGAAGTCGTTTTCGCTGGTTTCATTCTCCTGCTTCACTTTCCTGTCGCGACCATGTCTTCCATAGCAGTGAGTCCTCCTTACCGAGGCAGGGACCAAGATTTGGATACTGACTGGATGCAATCAATCGCAGCCCGTCAACCCGAAGCCTTTCCTGCAAGATTTGACCGGCAAAGTCGTCTACGTCCGGTTAAAGTGGGGACTGGAGTACAAGGGCTATCTTGTTTCCACCGACGGGTACATGAACCTACAGGTGAGTCATCCCTCGTTGCCTCACGAGTTTTTGTTCCTCCGAGATGAAGCAATCTCCGAGGTTGCGGTCGCTTCAGCTGGAGATGGATCTAACTGATGTTGTCGCAGCTGGCCAACACCGAGGAAATCGAGAATGGAAAGTCGAACGGTGCCCTTGGGGAGGTCTTCATCCGGTGCAACAATGTGCTGTACATCCGGTGCGTCGCTTTTTAGTTTGACGAAGGACTCACACTGACATCTTCGCTCGCCACCATTTCGATTCTTTGCGTATTTCGTTCTCAACTCTCGCTCCCCGATTGCCTGACTTAGGGAGTCGAAGGATAAGGTGAAGATGGACGAGGATTAGGGGACCATTCACGGAGATAACCGACTAACAGAAGCAATTCAGATGCTAGTATTAACTGTCTACTCGTCTATCTCATGACCATGACTATGCTATGCGGCGATCCCCGGCCAATGCCTCCCGCCTATCCCACCATCGTCTCACTTTGCCTCGATGTGGGCTCCTGCCAACATGTACGCGAGGCTTTGCAGAGCACGTACATCAGTTTCGCGCTCGGTAAAGGCACACGAGACTCACTCGTCGGTCTGCTTGTCCGACACTGCAGGCAATGCCTCCTCCCCTACTGCTCCGACATCACCTCCGTCATCCGGGACACCTGTCTCCTCCTCCTCGTCCCTCTCCTCTTCCTCCTCGTCTTCGTCTTCCTCATCCCCTTCCTCGTCCAGCTCCTCCATATCGTCCACTTCACCTCCATCAGCTTCCGTGCAAAGTGTGAATACCAGAAGCACGTACAGTCATCAAGCGCATCCTCGTGTCCATGTAATTCCAGCGCCTTCCTCAACTCCACCACACACTCATCCTCCGCCTCGAACTTATTTCCATTCAGCTCCAGCACCTTCATCCCCTTCAAATGTTGCGCCACCGCCGTACTCAACAGCTCCACCGTCCTCTTATCGAATTCCCCATATTGCAATCTCAACTCCTCGAGTTTCGGATTACTACCCAGGTTCAGACTCGTCGCCAGGGCTATCCCGCCTGCAGAGCCCAGTAGGCAGTCCGAGAGGTTGAGTATCCGTAATTCCGGCCAGGAGGTTAGGACCTTCACGATCGACCTCGTCCCCGTCTTCGTAGCGGTGTTGTCCTGGAGATCCAGTACTTCCAGGTTCGCACACTTGCTGAGCCCATCTGCAATCGCCTTGATCCCCTCCATACGAATCCCATTTTGAGGCATCCTCACTTCCACCAACCCACCATGCGCGGCAAACGCCTCAGCCCAATGAGGCGCACTCCCATTCTCCAACCGATTCCGTCCGCAAACCACTACTCTCAAACTCGATTTCTTCCCCTCCGCCGCACATTTCTTCGCATTCTCCAGTAGGGCTCTTGAGACCACCGTCCCGCCCCAGATCCCGAGACCGTTGTTTGTGAGCTTGAATATTTGGAAGGAAGTATTGGTGCGGAGGAAGGGAACCATTGCGTCCGCACATCGTCCGCCGAAAGCGTTATCCGAGAGGTCAAGCTCGATCAGGGAAGTGAGGGATCGTAGGGCGTCGCAGAGGGCAGAGAGAGCTTGGGGGATTTCAGAGATCAGTCGGCCAGTGAAGATATCCGCGAGGTCGACGAGCTGTTTCCGTCAGCTTTAGCCACGCACTGCTAAAGCTAGAACACCCACTTTCAGTCTGGTCTTCGTTTTGAGAGCCTCTGCTATTGCTTGACATGCCTCGACGCCAAGGGAATTACCGCCGAAGTGCACCTCCTCAACTTCGTCCATTCCTGCCAATTCGGAGAGGAAGGGCTCGAGGTCTGCTTTGTTGTTGGCTTTCAGGTTCTTCCCGAGGATGGAGAAGATCGTGGAGGACGACATGGTGACGGCGGTATGACTTAATGCCGGGTATCGTTAGAAAGGTAGCTGACAAGTAAGAAGGGGAAAGTTGAGGCTAGTATAGTTCGCAGTCAACTTGTGTTGTTGTGGCGGCGGTGGTGAGGTATTGGCATTGCTACTATCCTAGGCTCGTCTCTGCACCCCGAAGCCACAAACCCAGCGAAAACTCCGTAGGGAGCAAGAGGGAACGCCGTGCATACAGCTGGGCATGTGTGAGCAGACTACATGAATGCTATGCATAGTATGGATCGTTGATTGCGGAAAGAATTGCTTGCCCAAAGATGCTAAGTTGCGTTTCCGTGAAGCTTTTGGTCCTGTCAAGGAGTCAGGAAGGAATGAGCTGTGATATGGAGTACTTACCCAAGGAACATCGGTCATTACGTATGGTCTCGGTGGGCGTTTGTACGGGGCTGCTGCATCTGCTGCGGCCCGGGCGCCTTGACGGGCTGCTCACAAGTTAGCACCGCTCGATACGGCGAGACAATAAGACGGACGTAGCGGAAATACAATTCCGAGCTCATAATTTCTGACATTGAGAGTTGGGAGTTTCTTCTTCAGATTCGCTGTGCCCTGTGATAACCGTTCAGTATATGGGTGCGAGGATAGTGGTTGACTGACCCAAGCTGCAGAGGAGAAATTATGACTTCCCACATACACCCATCCACCAATGTCTTCACCCTCAAGCTCGGACGCTTTTCGCTTCCCATTCTTTGGCGGAGACGTGGGTTCCATGCCGAGTGCCTGTCCTCGAGGCTCAAATAGAGCAATCAAGACCTATACCGTCTCAGTCTTGCTATTTTGGTTCTTGAATCCAGTTACCTTGGCGTGCATCAAGACGCCACCGCGCTTCGAATTCGCGTCATGGAATAGTGGACGGGTGGTGGAGTTCATGGACCTCCCGCAAAACATAGTACCTCCGCCCTTTTTCGATCAGGCCATCGCCCGCACAACATTCATTCCACTCACGTCGCGACCCAAGATGCTCGAATCGACCGTAGCCAGACTCGGGAAAAGGACCTTCAAAGGCGGCCACGAGGTGGGCTTCGGCCGGCCTATAAGTGTTTGCGCACTTCGGCCGCAACAGCATTGGTAAAAAGTGTCGAACCAATCCAGCGAGTACGTGCCGAGTGAGGATCCCTATTGTCTGATTGGCACTACGTGGGCGAAAAACTTCCGATGCGCACCTGAAACTCTGCTTGAACCACCTCACTACTCCTGGGTCGCCAGCCCTCGTCACTCAAAACCTTTCCTAACCGGCAGAGTCCGAAGTCGTCCACTTGGTTCAGTCCGCTGTAATTACCCGGCACGCTCATAACGATCCGGACCCTGACGCGGCTCCAATCATATTTCGCCATGTCCTCGAAGCCCTCGCCAGGATGGAAGGGGATATCCTTGCCGTTCTGATGGTTGCTGATCAGATGACGAAGGGCTTTGTGGACCTTGAGGTGGACGAAGAGGAATCGGAAACGTTGCGAGAAGTCTTGAAAGAGGGATGTTGGCCGAGCAATGGAACCCGAAGATCGGAGCAGGAAATCTTGAATGAAGATTGTCTGCATGAAAAGGCCAGGTAAGCTCCTGAACTCCTGAGTGGTTTGTTGCGACAAACATTCTCGATCCAGTCCCAATCATAGGGCACCATATTCGCGGTCATGATAGCCACGCGAAGCCTGCCCGTCTTGTAGAAGATCTGGTGACCTTCCGCTCAGCATGACGCATTTCAAGCAGGATCTGGCGTACCCAGGCAAACTTCATGTGGGCTGAGCTGAGCGTTCCGTTAGGATGTCCTCGAAGTTTGGAGGATTGGCACGGCTCACCCCCATTCACCGACCATTTCTGGGTAGCACCGCACTTCATCGTTCATCTGCGCTTGAACCTTCCCATTCCAGGCCGGGTGCATCTCCTTCGGATGCGGGCGGATCACAATCGTTGGCACTGCTTGTGGTGGAGGCATGATCGTCGCGAGCCAGTCGTCGTCGATCACGAAAGAGGACAGTATGATGAGGGAGATCTGAGATTTCTGCGAAAAGCCGTGAGAAGATCGTGTTCACGTCCAGGTGAAACCTTACCTTTCCGATGACCTGGGAAGGCGAAAATGTTCTCGCGGTGGTGGGTTCGCCGATGGTCAATTCCGTGTGCCGCATCTCGCCGTCGACATAGCATTCACCGGCTTCGTCCACCGGAAAGGGTTCAGCAGACTGTAATGGATGATTCGTCGTCCGATCAGGTACGCCTCTGCGTGTGGAGCCTCGAGAGCCGTCATCGCCTTCTCTCGAGGGTCCGGCAATATGAGTCACCCCATTGCTGCTTCTCTTGCTGCCATTTACCGGTGGTCCGGGTGCTACGCTCGCTTCCTGCGTAGACCTTGACAAGTGGGAGGTCAGCCCCGAACTTCTGCCGTTTTCTGCAGGTCTCGTGTTTGGCTTTACCGGTAAAATTGGAGGGGTCGAGTGTTTCTCATCCACTTTCGTCATTTGGGCTTGGCTCTGCCTTGCTGCCTGCCTCGCCAAGCGCTCTTGTTCCAGCTGCACTCGATCAACTGAAAAGCCCGTGAGACGTCCGGAACCGGGTTCTACGTCTGGCTTCGATTTGTGAAATTCTGCGGCACATACGGACGGAGTCGCGAGAATAGTCGGCAAAGATGGTGTACGAGTCGCCGCCGAAGACGAGTCGGCTTTCCACTCGCCACGATGACTGTTTCTGGGTTTAGCATTTCGGGATGCTCCGTACCCAACCTGAGCGCTGCTGAGTTCCTCGTCGTCCGAAACGTCATGAACGAACATCGCTTCTTGTTGAGCCGCAAGCGATGCGGCCATCGCTCTATGGTACCCGTCATCAGCACGGAATCACAACGCGCTCCAGCAGAGCTCCCTGATAGGTGAGACTTATGGATTTCCTCCGGATGGACAAACTTACTCCGCCAGCATCCGCCTCTCATCTTCCGGCGTCTCCTCACGCTTCCGCCTCTTCGGCTCCCTAGCTTCCTCCTGAGACAGTGCGATCGCTAGTCTGAGTTCCTCGTCATCATCACCGGGTGGATGTAGTGATGTTTGGCGAGACGAATGGGAATGACGATCGGTCACCGATAGGGCGAGCGCACTAGGCCGAATCATTCGGTCATCGTGCATTTAGACGAGATCGATAATTGAACATACCTGGCGAGCGCGTCGTCCTCCTGCTTCTGAGAGAGTCCACTAGGTCCGCCGAATCCAGATGGAGGCTTCGTCTTCCAGGTCGCCCATAACGCCCTGAGATCAGATGGCAGATAAATCAGCCACTCAGTCCAGTCATGCCCAGGTGATCAAGAGCTGCGGGTGATGTGGGTTGACGCTTACCTTCTCATCTCACCAGTATCATCTTCACGAGGATCTACATTGTCCAAGACCCGATCGCAGTATCTGTCAAATTCTATGTTCAGTCCCCTGCATGGTATGGGTGCACGAGGAGGTCCTGCATTGTACGCGGCTGTGCTATAGGACCGGGATTTAGCGATCTTAAGCGGGAAACAAAAATCCGTACCCTCCCAGGAGCGAGGCGACCTGATCATCGTCCTCCTGGTCCATCGTCTCGCAAAACCTCAAGAATACAAGACCGATCCCAGCTGTAGAAGGTAGTGGACCGCAAATCAATCCTCGCGCAAGATATGGCGCCAGGCGAACTCCTCGTTACGTAATAATGTCCGGTCATCTAAGAGACGCGCCTGACGAATTCTCGTTCCTGGGAGAACATGACTTCTTCGCGTCTTATGGATTTCGTCCTTTCTCATCACCATCTTCTCTGCATCGTCGCCTGTATCCCGCCTACACCCTCCCACAAGCCAGATCCCTGTCATCTCGGACTAAGTTAATCATCTTGGGTACATCAGGTAGCTACTGCTTCCGAGGATCGGCACAGAGGCATAGCGGTCCTTACGGGTCCTTACGGGCTCTCGCAAAACTGACGAAAAATTCCGTTGAAGATGGTGAGTCGCAGCCTGCAAACGTCAGACTGCTGACGCCGCCGATGACGTACAGTATATCAAGACCATCACTGTCCAAGGTTCGCGAGCTTCCAGTCATCGGAGCTGCTTCTGACACCCCGTAGGCTTCAAGTCGTATAGAGACCAAGTCGGCGTGGAGCCTTTCTCGTAAGTCTGATGACAACGAATCGATTTTATCCTTCAGATCTGACCGCTCGCAGTCCCGCCCATAATATTATCGTTGGTCGTAACGGCAGTGGGAAGTCCAACTTTTTCTCCGGTACGTTCACCTATCTTCCCCCCCCCCCCCCCCGCCTCAGCCGGATGTTGACAGATGTGGTAGCCATTCGCTTCGTCCTCTCCGATCAGTACACCTCCATGACCAGGGAAGAACGTCAGCGATTGCTGCACGAAGGAACTAGCACGACCACTACACTGTCCGCATATGTCGAGATTGTCTTTGACAGTCAGTTGATCCAGCATCGACGACGTGGAGCTGATTCCCATTCGCTAGACACCGATGGTCGCTTCCCTACTTCCCTCCCCGAACTTCACCTCCGTCGCACTATTGGTCTCAAGAAGGACGAGTATTCTCTCGATAGGAAAAGTGCGAGCAAGGCAGAGGTCATGAACCTGCTTGAGAGTGCGGGTTTTTCGAGGAGCAACCCATACTATATTGTCCCTCAAGGACGGGTACGTCCATACCGCCTCTAGATAACCCTTACCTGATGACTGCCATGACAGATCACTCATCTCACCAATATGAGCGATAAGGAACGGCTTAATCTCTTGAAAGATGTAGCGGGAACCAAGGTGTACGAGCAGAAGCGCTCTGAGTCAACCCGAATCATGGAGGAGACTGGTGAGCAGCTTGACTTCCCGTATGGAAGGGAAGCTGAGTGTCTGCAGACAACAAGCGTGACAAAATTGGAGAGCTCTTGACATACATTGAGGATCGCCTGACCGAGCTTGAAGAGGAAAAAGAGGAGCTGAAAGAATACCAAGACAAGGACAAGGAGAGGCGGTGTCTCGAGTACGCTCTGCATCAGCGTGAGCTGGAGGATGTGACGGCTGCTTTGGACCAGGTCGGAGATGAATCCTATGAAACGATATGCTGCTGACTGTGACGCAGGTCGAGGAGGAAAGAAGATCCGACATCCATAAGAGCAATGAGAAGCGGAAGGAGTTCAATCAGCGGGAGACCATCGTTCAGGTCCGCCATCGTCTCTTCATACGGTCGATGCTGATGGAGACATTTTCCAGCAACACGAGGAAGCCCTTACTACTGCCAAACATGCTCTGTCCACTACCTCCATCGCCCTCCGCCAGTATGAGTCCGAAATGGCGGATCTCGTTCGAGCACGGACCGAGATCGAATGCGTGATCGCCGACTTCAGCCAGGCGGGGCAGACCGGCGAGAGAAGGCGAGCAGAGGTGGCGGATGAGCTCAGAGAGTTAGAGGAGCGAATCACGGAAACGGATGAAAGGCTAGACGGCTTACTAGCAGAGCTTGAGGAGCGAATAGCGGAAGAGCGTGGAGCGAAAGAAGCGTAGGTTTCTCCCCCGAGCTGGCAGATGGTGCTGAGGTGTATCCAGGCTCGACACCACATCGTCGAGGCTTCAAGTGCTTTACTCCAAGCAGGGCCGCGCCCAGCAATTCACGACTCAAGCTGCTCGGGATAGATTTTTGAACGCTGAAATCAAGTCGCTTCGGGCGCACGAAAGGATTCAACAGACACGCGTTGTGGATCTGCGTAGTGATGTCGAGGGAGCAAGGAACCAGCTCACCGAGGTGGTCGAACGAGCCCAGGTGCATTCACGCACAGAAGTGGAGCGAAGGGAGAACCTTAGGAGGATGGGTCAGGAGGTCTCAGATTTGAAAGCCACTGTGGACAGGATGCAGGAACAGCGCAAGTCAGTCATCGCTCGCGACGCTAATCGTTCCTGCTCACGAAATGCAGAGAGCTTTGGCGGGAAGACGGAAAGCTGGGGCAGACGGTCTCCAATGCCCGTAACGAATTGCAGACGGCCGAACGTGGTCTGCAGGGGATGATGGACAAGGTGTGCCACTTGAGCCTAGAATCATTGTCCGCTTGACGGCCTCCGCAGGACACCAGCAACGGTCTACGTTCGGTCAAGCAGATCGCGAGCCGCTTGAAGCTCGATGGGGTTTATGGAGCCTTGTACGAGCTCTTCGAGATATCCGACAAGTACAAGACTGCTGTAGAAGTCACCGCTGGCACTAGGTATGCTGTTTGCTGTTTATCGTTTCCCGAGCTAATTAAGTCATTAGTCTATTCCACGTTGTGGTCGACAATGACGACACTGCGAGCAAGATTCTCGAGGTCATGAATAGGGAACGAAGCGGTCGAGTCACCTTCATGCCCTTGAATCGCCTGAAGAGCATTGCCGTTCAGTACCCCAAAGCGAACGATGCCTTACCGATGATCTCGAAGTTGAGGTTTGACCGAGCATATATCATGGCATTTGAGCAGGTGAGCCGGGTTGATCGCACTCCACGGCATGAGTCCTTACAGACTCCAAGATCTTTGGCCGAACGATTATCTGCGAGGATCTCGCTACTGCCGCCCAGTACACTCGCAGTCACGGCCTGAATGCGGTCACAGTAGAAGGTGACCGAGCCGACCGCAAGGGGGCTCTGACTGGAGGCTACCACGATGTGCGCCGATCGCGCATCGACTCCGTGAAGGCTGTGAAGAAATGGCGCGAGACGTATAACACCGACTCAGGGCGGCATACTGAGGTCAAGGAGGGTATCTCGCGAGTAGAGCAGCAAATATCCCAATCGATGGGAGAGATTCAGGTTCTCGAGGCGAAGCGGAAACAGATTCTGGACGGCCGTGCGATGCTGTCCGCTCAAGCGAATTGGGCCGTGCGTGACGAAGAGCAATCTCGGAGCCGAGTGGGCAAGCTCGAAAGCGCTTTAGCTGACGCGGAAGGGGAGTTGAGAGATGCGGCAGCGAAGAGGGTGTCGCACGAGGAGGAGCTGAGAACGCCAATGCGCCAAGAACTGACGAACGAGGAGGTCGAGCGTTTGGAGTCGTTGACTAGGGAATCCGAGGACCAGAAACAGGCATTGCTTGAGGTCTCTCAGGCGAGGCAAAGAGTAAGTCCCCGTAGCGAGGATACTTTGTTGACGTGTGTCAGGCGTCTTCCGAACGGAGCCAAGTTGAGATCGAACTTACTGAGAATCTGAAGCGACGCCGAGAGGAGCTTCGCGGAAAGCTAGACGACCTGGAAGGCGATGCCGGGAGCGGAGTACTCCAGACGGGCGAGATCGAATTGCGGAACAATGAGTTGCGAAATCTCATTCGTTCGATTGAGCAGCTGAGCGACCAGGTCCAAGGTAAGGGGTCTTACATATCATCAAACAATTTCTGATCCTCTCGCAGAATCCGATGCCAAGTTGGACGAGCTAAACACGGAGGTAGCGGGAGTCACGCAAAAGCTCGAAGAGACACAAAACGAGCAGCTGGAAAACACACGCGCGATCATGCGGGTGCAGAAGAACGCCGAGCGGTACCTAACCAAACGTCAAACGCTCATCAACCGGAAAGACGAATGCAGTAACGCTATTCGCGATCTCGGCGTCCTGCCAGAGGAGGCTTTCTCAAAGTACACCGACACACGGCCTGATAAGGTTCGTCTCTCCCGAAGATACAGGGGACTCAGCTGAAGTAGTATTGCAGCTTGTGAAACGCCTGCATAAGGTCAACGATGGCTTGAAGAAGTTTGCGCATGTCAACAAGAAGGCGTTCGAGCAGTATAGTAACTTCACCAAGCAGCGAGACGAGCTCTTGAAACGTCGTGGCGAGCTCGAGGCGTCTGCCGAGTCGATCCAGGAACTCATCGAGACGCTAGATCAGCGCAAGGACGAGGCCATCGAGCGGACATTTAAGCAAGTGTCCAAGTACTTTGAAGAGGTTTTCGAGACACTCGTACCGGCGGGACGAGGGTTGTTGGTGATGCAGAAGAGGGCGAACGGTTACGCTGTATGTCTGATGAAGAAAAGGGCGAAGGTCGGAGCTGATGATCTCCAGGACGAGGAAACCGAAGAATCGGCGGGTGCGAATCGGGAGAAGAGCGAGATTGATAACTACACTGGCGTTTCAATCAAGGTCAGCTCTGCGAGAATGCACTTTGCTACATTGCTCATGCAGTACCTAGGTCTCCTTCAACTCGAAAGACGACGAGGGGCAGAGGATCCAGCAGCTTTCTGGCGGGCAGAAGTCCGTGGTAGCTCTGGCAACTGGTGAGTCTGCCCTGCGAACTCCCTCGACTCGGTCATCTCACTGACTTGCCGCAGTCTTCGCCATTCAGAAGTGCGACCCGGCTCCGTTCTATCTCTTCGATGAAATTGATGCGAACCTCGACGCGCAATACCGCACGGCAGTTGCGGGTCAGTTTTCTTCCTGGCATCGTATTTGCAGACTGATGGTCGGCTTCCAGCAATGATACATACCCTCTCTCAGTCCGCACAGTTCATCACCACCACCTTCCGATCCGAGATGCTCGTCCAAGCCGACAAGCTTTACGGCGTGTACTCGAGACAGCAAGTCTCTAGTATTCACACGATTGATCGGGATCAGGCGTACCAGTTTGTCGAGAACTCGGCGCAGGTCGGTCAGCTGTAGAGAGGGACGATATGATCATCTCTTTTGGGGCACTGTGATGAGGGTTCGAGTGTATCTACTGGTTCACAGCGTCTGTAAACACATCATGCCATCATGCTCAGCTGAAGATGCAAATTGGAACCGATCTTGTTCCGTATGAACGCCGAAGATGCTCATCTAGATGATTCTAGGCCAAAGCCCCTCACCAACCAGCTCCTTCACCCCGCAATCCTCCATCGTCCCCCTGATCCACTTTCTCACATCCTCCACCTCGACTCCAGCGACTCGCAGAACCCCACCTCTCCCATCTTCCACCGGACTAAACGCCCAGATCACCTCCGGCGGTCTTTGCACTTGAAATTGCCTAGTCCGATTGGCCAGCTCATCGAGGTGCTTCAGCAGCCGTGCGAGATGTGGACCCAGTATCAAGATGTTGGCGTATACGTTATACGGTCCCATTCGAGGAGCGACTGGGGACGAGGCGTTATCGAGGAAAAGGCGATCGCGCATGATGAGTCGGCCGGAGAGGTGGATCTCGTTGAGCGAGTCGTAGGATTCCATCGCCCAGACTTCTTGTTCTGCCTCTCCTCCTTTCTCCACATCGTTTGGATCTCGGGTGGGTCGCTGTCCGCGGCCGGAGTTGACCCAGTCGAGCACGAGGACTGAAGCGCTCCGGTCGAGGACGAATCTCTGTGCTTGGGCGTATCTTGATCCTCGGAAGGGAGAGGCTGAGTCGGGTAGCAGGAGCAGAAACGAACGCGGAGCTAGAGTCACATGCATCCTCTGACGTGTGACCGACGAGAAATCATCCCGAGTCGAGTGGTGCGAAAGCGGTCTGATCCCCGGTCGGTGTTTGAAGATCTTCGTACTCCCCTGAGTGAGCAGCACCAGCCCGCAGCCCTCATCCACCGTCACCCGGAGCGACACGAGGTCGCCAGCGACCAGTCCTCCACCATACGCGAGGACGTAGCATGCCGCGACGTTGGGCGGTTGGGATGGGAGCGGGGCAGGAGTCAGGAGCTTGAGAGGGTAGGATGCGAGGAGGGTCGAGAAGGATGCTCGGGACGATGAGGAGGTGAGGTGAAGGTGGCCGGATCCAGGTGGGTTGGGCTCGTGTTTGGGTCGTTGTGTGGATGCGGGCCCCTCGAGGGGGCGACTGGTCATGCTATGATTTCGGACATGGGAGCGAGTACGTCGGTAGGAATCAAGCGAGGCAGGATGTGATATGAAATGAGAAGCTCGGTAGAATCTCGGCATTCCGGAGATCCAGCAAGCTACTGGGTTTTGGGCCAGATTGTCAACCGAGAAAGAGAGACGTTTGGCGAAGATCGAACACGACGCGAGCGATGACGATGAGACACCAAGACCTCCCGGTCACACTCCACAATGACAAGCGAGGTCTTCTCACCATCGAGGACGGACACCTCGACGTCCTTCAGCTGTCGCGTGATGGTCGACGTTCGTCTTGTTTCCTAAATCCGGAACCAATCCTGATGTGAAAGTCTGCAGCGCCCAAGCGACTGTTGACATGCGAGATGCGAAACTTCCTGCGAGCTGCACTGGCAGGTGACGGAGCACATGCAAGCGAGAGCCGACGATTGGAGCTGGATACGCTCATCCAGAAGGGTAGTCAGCTGAGGATCAGCACGATGCACGTCCTCGTCGAGCCAATCCATGCCCCCGAAGCAGAGAAATGGGTCGCGACGGCTATGACCTCGGCCTATGAAGGTGAGCTGCTTATTCAAAGGAAACAAAAAACGCCGTGCTGAGACGTCTGCCAGAGATCAAGCCGTTCAGACGGGTCTTGGTGCTGGTCAATCCCATTGGTGGAAAAGGCAAGGGCAGAGCGGTAGTCAGGGAGACAGTCATGCCGATCCTCGAGGCTGCAGGATGCGCTATCAAGATCATGGGCTAGCTCCCTTCTCATGCGCTCTACCCACGCTGACGTCTCTTTGCAGAGACGAAACATCGATCACATGCCGAGGAGATGGCTCGCGAAGTCGAGCTGGAATACGAGTGAGACCACGCGAGAGACTGTCACCATCCATGCTGACCCGGTCTTCCTAGTGTCATCGCGACGGCGTCGGGTGATGGACTCGTCTACGACGTCCTCAATGGGCTGGCTGCTCGACCAGATGCGAGAAAGGCGCTGAGAATAGCGATAGCGCCAATCCCAACAGGTCCGTCCTTGAACCGTCCTTTGCCGACAACATCGCTCAGACTCTAAACTTAGGCTCCGCCAATGCTTTATGCACCAACCTCTTTGGCGTCAAAGACACCTTCAACGTACCCTTAGCTTGCCTCAATATCATCAAAGGTACGTGATGTATTGAATTGCTGAAGCCCGCTGACACTCCACAGGACAGCACCTCCCCCTCGATCTCTGCTCCGTGCTCCTCCTCCCCTCCCTCACCCGCCGATGGTCCTTCCTCTCCCAAGCTCTCGGCCTCATGGTCGACCTCGACATCGGCACCGAATCCATGCGATGGATGGGCGACGCCCGATTCATGCTAGGCTTCATCAAAGGTCTGGCCGCGAACCGAAACTTCAGTTGTCGATTGCGGATGAAGGTGGTGGAGAGTGATAAAGTGGAGATGGCGAGGGCGGCGAGGGAGATCGTGGGTAACGCTCGGGGTAAGAAGGTCTTGGGACAGGGGACGGATCCGCTCGTCAATGGTGTGAAGAAGGTGGACTTGAATGGATCGTCGAACGAAGAAAGCTCCAGCTCGACGGCTGCGCATGAGATTCCGGCAGCAAACGGAACTCACAGTACGAAGGGGAGCGGCAACATGAATGGACAGGCGGAGGAGAGCCAGGGAGCGTTGCCGGACGCCAAGCCCCTCGAACCAGATGAAAGCTGGACGACGATCGAGAGTACCGGGAAGAAGCCGGCGGTCAAATTACAGTCGCCAACCGAGGCGATGAATAGTGGTACGCCGGGAGGATGGATCGATGGTGAGGGCATGCTGTACGCATAGTAAGCCATTCTCCTGCTTGATTCTCCAATCGCGAGCTGATGGGTGTATATCAGTGCCGGCACTATGCCTTGGGCGGCTCGAGATCTCATGCAGTGGCCTGTGGCGTCGTCTGGTCACGGCGTTGTCGATATTGTGGTCCAGAGCATCGTGAGCGGTCCATCATCAGTCTCCAATGCTATGCTGACAGGGCAAAGGTCCCCCGAGCCACGATGGTTAACGCTATCACCGGTGCCGAGAAGGGCGACGCCTACTGGATGCAATGTCAGCATTACTACAAGGGTTTGTCCCGTCCTTCTAAATTTGGTCACTGCTTAGCGATTCTGCAGTGTCAGCTTTTACTGGAGAAAATCTGGATCGCCAGCGGCAGCCGATCTTCACGATAGGTATGTATCTGCGGGACTGCTGTGATACGAGCGCTACTGATGGAAGCTCAGATGGTGAAGCCTTCCCCTTCGAGTCGTTCCACGTCGAGGTCCATCCTGGACTGGCAAACATTTTGAGCTTGGACGGGCACTTCTTCATCAGCGAGTTCTTGCGGAAACACCATGGCCTAGAATGACGAGCGACGCTTCGGGACGGCGGACATACACATTCAAGACCATTTGTGACGAAACAAGCGGACGAAGTACGAAGACCGCATGCGTCGATCTCATAGGATAGCTCAATGTGGGCCGCGCCAGAGCGGCCCAGAATGCGATGCATGGACAACTCAGCTGCAGCTCTTGCCAGTCCTACCCTCACTCGTCCAGGCCTTCGTTATGGTCAAGCCACAGCTGAGCACCAGGACGACCGCGCCGAATGTCGCGCAGATCACAGCAGGCAGCTTCTGCCGTGAGTACCACTCCCCGCGGATTAACGCGAAGTAGGCTATTGCCGGGAACTGTAACGCGTCAACAAGTCACCAGCGCTGGTGATGGTATCTCACAATGAACGCGAGAGCTGTAGCACTCAGACCGCCTGCTATCTCCAGAACTACGCCAAGGTCGCATGTAGTCAGCGAGACTACGATTATCAGCTTCTGCTGGATCGGGGAGTGATAGACCCACTGCCCATTGTTGTGAACACGACCAAGCTGGTGACGATCACATGCCGTCGTTGTGAGAATGGCTTGTCCTTGAAGAAGTAGTCTTCGATGACCTCGCGACAGACATAGTTTTCAAGCGGGACTGAGGTCAGCAACGACCGGAACATCGGGGACGTACTGGTCGTCGACATGTTTGCTCCAAAGCATAATCGTGCGATATTGATGAATAGGTCGTCCGGGCTAAAGTTGTTCAGGATGTTCCCCTGGGCAATACGTCAGCCTAGGCGCGAGATCATGAACGGAGAGCGGACTTCGGTCTTATCCGTGAAGATGAGGTACCCGGTCACGGCCATGAGTAGGCAGCAAACAAGGCTCATTCCAGTGGATGCGTGCGTAACAGCATTAAATCTGAAGACGGGGTCAGCGTGTACGAACGTGGCTTTTCGAGGGCTATGCTGACCGGTCTAATGTTGGAGTTTCGATGCTTTGGTAGATGAACATGGTGTTGTGATGGCAGACAAACTGGCTCGTATGTCAGCCTCCAAGGACTTGACGACTGTGATAGGAGAGCGTACTGCGAAACTGATGACGCCGATTGCCTCGAAGACACCCGGACGAATGATTGAGAAGACATGCAGCGATGATCCTCTCAATGATGGCTCGACAGCCACACCTCGAAAGACCACGGAAGTCACGATGACCATCATCGAGACCAAAGCTGCTCCTGTCAGCAGAGCGACCTTTGTTGCGAGGCTCACCGAAGCTCGAGCTCTTCGACAACTTCACGATATCACGATGCAGACTCAGTGGGAAGGAGATTGCGATTGTACATAGAAGGATGACTGTCCGTCGATCGACCAACAAGCGGAGGACGGCATGTCGAGCGAGGGCTGGGAAGATGTATGCGATGACGTGAGGGATGGTGTCGCCTGTAGAGAGTGATGTTAGCCGAAGCGACCCACGTAAGGCAGGGAAGGGCTTATATGATGACGTTGAAGGCACACATGCTGGTCGAGATCAGCTGTATATGATACCGAGAGTTTGGTGAACATACCCGCCAAAGGCAAAGGCGAACTGGAAGAAGGAAACGGCTGTCGAACCCGCATGGCCGAAGGTGTGGTGCATGACCTGGTCGCATCACCCAGTTAGCCTTGCGGTCGGACTAGGCTGGCATAGCTCACATCAACGTAGGATTCGCGGCCACTGAGTTTGGCATTGAGGACGACCAGTCGTATTGTCCTGTAATACAATCAGCGTTGTCTCGAGGTGGGTGAGGCGGGTGGGAATGTACCAGTCAGTGACTCCCGCCAGTACCACTAACAACGTCACACCCATCACGAAGCCCGCCTGTGATACCGCATAAGGTAATCTACCAAACACGAACAGTCAGCCATAAATGCTTTCGAGGCAAAGGGACTACGCACCCCACTATTCCAGCACCTATGATGGAGTTGGCCATCTGAGGGTCTCAGGAAAACAACACCTGATCTTCGATGGCACGCTCACATTCGCTATACCATCCATCAACGTCCCTCGGACACTGGAATTCGGTCCCTCAGCTTGCATTAGCTCTTCCAGCTCGTCCGCCGGGGCTCCTCGTCCGTTGGCCAAGAGTGGCAATGTCGTCGAGTCATCCTGATCGTCAAGGTCGTCGGCCGGGGCTTTAAAGACTGATGTTGATCTCAGCTGAAGGACTTGCCAAAGTTAGGCGAGAGACTAACGGATATGCCCATTCTCCTCATCCTTGAGGCTTGATTTTGAGCTTCGACCTGATAGTATCTGGCGCTCCACATCATGAGAACTTCGGTGATTGAGTTCGGTCGAAGAGCTCCGCCTTGAGACTGCACGTGACGACGGTCTTGAGGGTGCCCGAGAGGAAGGTCGGGAAGACGGCCCAGCTTCCGGTGAAGCGAGGTGTCCTGTCGCTCCAAGCAAGAGTTGCACCGAGTCGAGATCATCGTGTATCATCGCGCTGGAGGGACGAAGAGGGCGTCTGAAGGAGTCCATGTCATTCGACAGGACAAGAAGGGAGAGGCTATGAAAGGATGAAGCCGACAATCAAAAGCTGTTTCTCTGCAACACCAGGCACGCTGGCGGCGGAATGAGCTGATATCTCATCAACACAATCCCCTTGCTTTCTCCTGCTCCGAAGTCGGCCCTGTGAAGGGGCCAGTAAAGATGGCTTGGATACGGCTTCTTTGTTTCTCGAGACTCAATCCGGAGATCCGCTCTGCCGTCATAGTCGTCCGTCATATCCAGCATGTCCAGCACCTCATTCCCGCCCCACACGCCATCTGCGAAGTCCAACTTCACCGCTACCTCCACCGAGCTTGACCAAGACGAATACGAGCCGGCTGAAGATGGAATGGAGCATGAGCAGGAGGATGCGGTTCATTTCTGTCTCTTGGCGGAATTCGATATAGATGCTGGAGCGACTCTGGCGTATCAGTACCCATACCCTACCGGAACAGATGAGCAGTGAGTCACTCGCTTGATATGCTCAAAAAGTCATACTGATGATCGGTCAGCCGCTTGGCCGAGCTGATGCTCCCGGATGGAGCGCATCTCCGACCAGAAGACTGGACGGTCTTCTACCTCGGGCAAACCGCATCCTCTGCCGTCGCTCCTATGCTATCGCACGAGTCATCCGTCAATCTCTCCGCCGATGCCGACCGACGCACGAGCGTGCAACAGACGTCTGGCGGGCCCAAACGGGGTGTTGCTGGTGGAGGGCTGCTGTATGTGCTGAATTGCGTGAGGATGAAGGAGGATAAGAAGCTGCGCCGAGGAGCTATGGTCAAGGCGTTGGCGATATGTACGCCGAATCCGTACTTCGGCATCTACAAGGTAATGAAGGGCTTTCAAATGGTCGCTGACAGGTAGCCTTTGCTGCTTTTGGCGTTGGAGGAATACTTCATGTCCCCATCTCCTGAAATCCTCGCCAGACTATACGATTCCGCGAACGCTATCTCCATTTCTGGCATGCCGCAGCTCTCAAGGAGCGAGCGAATACTCTTACGATCTTTTGAGCGGAAAGACCTATTCGAGGAGAAGTTTGGCCCGCAAGACCCGGTGAACGGGACCAGAGAGGTGTTTGATGAAGCGGGTAGCGAGGCGCACTCCGACGGAAGCGTCTACAGTCATCAGCGAGGACCTGGGTCGAGCTCGAGCTCCAATCGGCCGAGCTCAGCTATTGTACGATCTGGAGCTCTGCGGCAAGGGAGCACGAGCAGTTCTCAGCTTCACTTGGGGACGCCGCCATCGAGGGAGGGAAGGTTCACTCCTGATGCGGGATATGCCGGGGAGAGCTCGATGCGCCGGAAAGGTGTTCCGAAGGACACTCATTTCTTCGAGACAGAGGCGAGGTTCAGGAAGATCACCGTGCCAATACGGATACCCATGACGGTCTTTGACGAGGACGTTGGCGATGTGAGTGTTGATACAGCAATGGAGCTGACAGCAGTACTCCATCATCGAGCTAGTGCTGACATTCTCTCATCCTAATCCCTTCCCTCCGCCGTTCCACCCACACCTGCATACAAACGGACCGGCAACTCATGCCGTAGTCCTGATTTTCAATGCCTTACTCGCACACAAGCGAGTCATGTTCCTCGGCCACGGCCTACCAGCCAACCAGGTCGCTCGCATGGTGCTCGCAGCGTGCGCTATGGCGTCTGGCTGCGGCCAGGTGCTGCGCGGAATCACCGAAACCGCCTTCCCGTACGCCAACCTAGCGAGCCTCGACATCTTAGAGGAGTTTAGCGGCTTCGTAGCAGGCGTGACCAATCCTCGATTCGAGGAGCTCCCGATGACCTGGGACGTGCTGTGTAATGTCGAGACGGGGAAGGTGACGGTCTCGAAGGAGCTCAAGTCGGGCAGTATTGGCGCGATGAAGCAGTCGTCGGGTTCGAGCTTGGGGAGTGTCGTGAAGGTGGAGGAGGATACTCAGGCGGGAACGCCGCAGGCGAAGATGAACTCGGCGACCAAAGCGGACTGCGTGGACAACCAATTCATGGATGATGTGGGTGGTATTGGCTTGGCTTGCCTGACGGATAGATACTCGCGGCAATTGGAAGCCACTATGGCGAGGCGCATACTCGTCTTCGGTTCACGGACTACCTGGCGCGTTTCGTCCGACTTGCGGCATATCAGGAGTATACGCACACCGGATCAACGAGGATCGGCTATCCCAGTGTACCGTACAGAGAAGGATCGCTGGGTAGTGGGACAGTCTTCGCAGATGATGCGGCAAGACAGAGGGAGATGTGGGCGAGCGGACATCGTGTCGATGCCTGGAGGAAGACGAAGAGTTACAAGATGTTCACAAAGGTACGCTCTATCAAGAGGATTCCGCTAATCATCAGGACTGGGCGGAAGACTCGAAGCGTCGAGCCATCGACTTTGACCTGCAGCATCAGATTGCGAGGTTGAGAATAGGGAAGAACGTGAGTGACGGAGAGGCGGGCGCGATCTTTTCGGCACTTGCGGACGGTGTACGATCGTATGATCAGGTCGTGGAGGTGAGTGAGGAGTCAAGGACAGGGCTGATGTCAGCTTCTCACACTTCTTCCACCTCATCGGGGAGGGCTGATGCCGGTTGCGAACGGCCTATTCCATCGATGGACCGGAGTACGGGAGAACGCGCTGGAGCTGCTGACGACGCTACAGCACTTCCCTGTGAGTCTTGCTTAGTCCACGAGGCTGACGACAGGTCGGACGTCAATCGGTTGTGACGATGAACTATTTCCACCGAAAGACGTATCTTCACCTGCTCGAGCGGCGGGACATCCTTGTTCAACAGCAGCGAGAACAGCAAGAGCGCATGCAATATGCCCAAGATTTTGAGTCGTCCCCTCAACGCCCCACCTATTTCTCGGACACGACTTCTCCTGGAACTGTTCACGGGAGTGTTACGTCCACACCTCAAGGAATGGCTCGAGCATGATGGCAGTATAACCATGCTGTACTCAGATCAATGCATTCTCTGCCAACTAGTATTCCTCTACGCCACCAAGGTCGAGGCGGTCGCAGCCTCGTACTTGAACGTCGGGGGAAGCTGCTGCTTTTTGATGTAGTAGCGCGCCAGACGGTGAATACGGGACTCGATGAGAATCATGCGGCTGCGACGATCAGCGGGGTGTGAAAGGGGGTATGAGAGGTCGTACTGACAATTTCGAGTCCTTGTCCGCGCGGTTGCGCTCGAGGTGCTTTCGGACGGAGACGGCCTTCTTGATCAGGTAATACATGTCTTCCGGGATAGATGGGCCGAGACCTGAGGATGTCAGCGGGGCTCCTTGGAACTTTCGGAGCTCTCCCCTATCCCTCCTCTCACCTCCGCACCCCCTCTCAAGCGATTCCTTCCTTCTGTACCCCGTAGTCCTGCTTGACCTATAGCGAACCCACTCACCATTCGTCTTGAGGATCCTCAAAATCTTATTCCCCGTGACACTCTTCACCTGCGGCACACCTTGCGAGTCCCTCAAGATAACTCCAATCTGAGAAGGCGAGAGACCCCGTCGGGCGAGCTTGAAGATCTGGTCGCAGACTTCTTCGGGGGTGGCTTTGGACCAAGAGGGTTGGGAACGACGGTATGGGAGGGCGGAGGCGGAGATGCCCTTGCCATTGGAGTGCATGCTGAGGACCGTCAGCTGGGTACAGGAGAATGGAGGGGTACTTACCGACCCATCTTGGCGGGATTGCTGAGTGGTAGGTTGACGAGCTAGAAAAGGATGAGACAGAGAGAGTGAGCGTAAGTTTCTTTCCCACTATGCCACATATGCCGGCGCAGATGATTCCCCTAAACTCCGATGATGTAGAATACCGAAAAGCCAAGATGTGGCGCTACCAGCCGAAATTGGACCTAAATATCGTTCGAGACATCTCTTTCCTCTTGTCGCTTTGCCCAAAATGAAATTAAACGTGGCTAACCCAGCTACAGGCGCGCAGAAGCTCTTCGACTTTGAGGATGATCGCAAGGTCAGGGTGTTTATGGAGAAGAGGATGGGGCAGGAGGTGCCAGCGGACTCGCTTGGGGACGAGTGGAAGGGGTATGTCGCCGTGATTTGACCATTTTAGGCTTTGAGCTGATCTGGGTGTCATAGATACGTTTTAAAGATCACTGGTACGTGAAGCTTGTGTGGCTTGGGTGCAGGTAAGCTGACATGCCGGTCTTCCCCAAAGGCGGCAACGACAAGCAGGTGCGTTCAATCCGCCTTTGTCCTGGTCACATCTTGACTGCTGTTTGTAGGGTTTCCCAATGATGCAGGGCGTTCTCCTCCAAGGACGTACTCGTCTTCTACTCGACAACAACCAACCCTGCTACCGCGCCAGGCGAACCGGAGAGCGCAAGCGAAAGGTGGGGTTTGTCACACGATCAATCAGTAGAAGCGCTGACCTTTATAGTCCGTTCGAGGCTGCATCGTTGGCGGAGACATCGGGGTCCTGTCAGCCGTGATCGTGAAGCAGGGAGAGCAGGATATCGCCCCGCTTACCACTGAGGTTCTCCCGAAGCGTGCGCTTGTCTCCCTAACACAGCTCAGCGCTGGCTAACCCCACCGTAGGCTTGGGCCCCAAGCGAGCAACTCGTATCCGTAAATTCTTGTGCGCTTACCGTCGCCTTCAATGGAACATCGCTGACTCGATCGTCTAGCAACCTCGACAAGAAGGACGACGTCAAGTCCTTCGTGATCAAGCGCGAGATCACCAGGAAATCCGGGAAGACATACACCAAAGCGCCGAAGATCCAGCGGTATGCGAATACACCTGCCAGCGGGGATCTTGCTGACGACTTGCAGCCTTGTCACACCCATGCGCTTACAGAGGAAGAGGCACCTGAGGAGTTTGAAGAAGAGGCGTACCGAGGCTCAGAAGGAGACCGTCTCGGACTACAAGGCCCTGGTTGCCAAGCATGCCGAGGAGAAGAAGGCGAAGGTGTCTGCTGTCCGTGCTGCCAAGAAGGCTCGGAAGTGAGTTTTACAGTCTCGTCACCCTTGTCCGCAATCCGGTCAACGATCACTCGCTCATCTTCCCCGTATCATGCTTTGCTGGTGCTGACTCCGGGTTCTCAGGTCGGCCTAAGCTATGCTTGGCAGATAGATCAGTACATCACATGCCCATGTATCTCATGCGATGAGACTCTTGACGATAGAATTTGAAATGGTAATATCGAGGCCATTGGTGAAGCAGATCGAAGGGGCTTTACTCGACTCACAGATTTGCGCTGAGGTTCTGCATTTTCCTGTGGCCCTGTTACCCGTTCCAAGGAGAAAATTTCGGAAAGGTCATCCAAGAGATTGTTGCAGAGGAGACGGGATACCGTGCATGTGTGGTGTCCTCCCCCGTTTCTCCGGAGGACTTTCCAAGTAGGAGGACACAAAGCCTTCCCACCGACGCGCCGCAGAAAAGTTCGGGGTGGAGGTGCCAATTTTTCCGTCCGCTTGAGCCTTTCTTCAACGTATACAGTACCCATCCTGTCCCTTTGTGCCTCCAATAGCAGGATGTCAGTCTCTCCTCCAACAGACCTGATGCTACAGTCACGTCCTCGCCATCGGCCGCTCCACTCCTCCGATTATCCTATCCACTCACCTCTCGACTCCCTGCCGACGTTCCGTTCCTCCTCATCGTCCATTTCCTCAACCTCAAATCCCCCCTCAGCTCCGTCCCCTCCCTCGTCATCATCTTCCTCATCAACAACATCATCCTCGTCCGCTCAACTGATCTTCGGTGACCCCCGTATCGTCGCCGTCCTCTCCGGTGTAGCAGGCGTGAGTCTCGCCCTAGGTGGGATATACGGGTACAGGCGTTTCTGGCGTCGGATCCGGAATGCGGACTATGTCACGACGGGTATGTTGGTGAGGAAGCGACGGATCAAGGGGGTCGTCACGAGGTGGATCACTCCTAGATTTCTGCTGAGCCGAACTGACCCGTCTGCCAGCGTTGGGGATGGAGGTGAGCTATGGACCTGGACTTGGTATGGCAGAACTGAGTGGGTTTACCCCCAGACAACTTTAGACTCTTCCATACCCCCGGGATTTTCTATTCCTACCCCTTCAAACTCCGTTCCATCCCCTCCACCGCCAAAGGTCTGTCCGCCTCCTTCCCTCACTGCTCGTCTCGTCCTCGTCGTGTAGGCCTCGCTGATGGGATACCGAGCAGAGTTGAAGGACGAGACGATCCACATCCGGATCGCCGGAGTCGACGCGCCCGAGAACGCGCATTTCGGCAACCCGTCCCAACCACACGCGAAAGAATCGCTAGAGTGGTTACGACGCACCTTGATCGGCAAGAAGATGAGTTGTCAATTGCTCCGAAAGGATCAATATAACCGTATTGTGGGTCCAGATTCGGAGGCACGAGGTGTAGGTTGAGTGCTGATGGGATGGATAGGTGGCGGTCCCGTATATCTCGTCGCAGGTTTTGAGGGATAAGCCTTTGCCTATTATGATGTTGAGAGAGGGGATGGCGGTGGTTTACGAGGCTGGAGGGGGGGAGTACGGACCGTGGGGGAAGAAGCGGTTGAAGGAGTTTGAATCGCAAGCGACGTGCGTTGCATCGGCAACATTGTGGCGATGATGGCTAACGTGGGCGGTGTAGGGCGAGCAAGAAAGGTTTGTGGGCGCTAAAGAATTTCGAGCATCCGGCGGATTATAAGAAGCGGATCAAGACTGCCGAAGAGGGGATGACGGGAGCAGAGGAGACGGCAAGCGCGGTGAAGCGGTCGAATTCGCGGGGTGTTTGGCGCAGCTTCATGCGCTTGCTCGGGAGAAGATGATCATCGCATTCCAGCTGTAGTCAGCACAATTTGCATTTGTCATTTCCCTGCACTCGTAAACTGTACCACAGCCCAGCCTTTCGCATCCCACTGCTTGTCCATCGCTTCTCTATCCCACCGCCCATCTGGTCCAGATACATCATCCAGGATCTGCTCGGATACCTTCCGCTTGACAGCTGACCTCAGACCTGCACCCAGGACGTCCACCACTGCCAAGCTCGCGTTGAGACCGTACACCATCGTGGCAGCGTAAAAGAAATTGGCGTTGCCCGTCCCAGTGAGGAGCCACAGCGAATGCAAGAGAGGGAGGAGTATGGCGGTGTAGAGGTGAACGGTGAGGGTGAAGAGAGGATGTCGAAGACCTGAGGCGCTTGTCAGATTGCCATCCAGACGGAGTCTCGAGCTAGCAGCGACATACTGGCAACGACCTCGGGGAAGCAGCCGAGCAAGCCTGCCCAAACCGCCGTGTCTCCCAAAGCGGGATAGCTTTTCCATGTCCCGAAGACTCCCATCAATACCAGTGTCGCCAGGAGCGGATCATCGCGAAGTCGCAGGCATACCGGAGCCACGTATATGAGGGTGTGAAACTGTGGAGAAAAATTCATTCATGGCCAGAATGGGTGAGTCGAGGATGGAGCCCACCTGGAAGACGCCGAGGAAGAAGTTCCGGAAATGGTCAAACATCTCGGTAAAGAAGTACCACCACATTCCGATGTTGGGTGCGAGGTCGGACACAGTGAGACTACATCTCCATTAGCTGCTTCTTGGAAAAGATTGGGGAAGCTCACGTAACACCCCATGTTTGGGAGGTCCACGCCATGCCCACCAGTACAAAATTGCCAAGTGACAGGGACGCGAATGCGCCAAGAAAGATAGTAAGGTGACCAAACGCATCTGAGACGGAGGAACGGGAATTTGAGGTAGAGGCTAGGAGCATGAGGATAGGCGGGACCAGTAAAACAGGATATAGCGATGTGTGGGCTACAATAGCCAGGAAGATGAAAGCTGCTGATGCAGATCCTGATGCAATGTCAGCTGTCAATATCTAGAGTTTGGCGAAGGTATACCTGTGCTAGCGGAAGAGATGGCCAAGAGGAGGAAGGTGTTGTCTAGCGATGTCGTCGTTCTCGCGAGACAGGAAAGCAGGGTGTATGGGTTGAACAGGTATCTGTCAAGAGGTTCAGCTATACCTGCCGAGGGCAATACTTGTCAGATACTTGCAGAGCAGCAACGAGAGGATCGCGATCTTCATTCTCTTCCGCCACACCAGACCGCTGGATCCTCGTCCTCCATATTATCACCAATGCGAGAGACCCAAGGACGTCTGCTAGCATCCACAGAAGCGTCGTAAAGATATAGGAAGAGACGGGGACGATGTAAGTGAAGAGAGCGAGGTATATTGGCGACTAAGACTTTCCATCAGTCTAGAACGCTTGACCCAGAAGATATTGGCGGACATGGTAGAAGACACCTCCATCGTATGGGTTTGTACCATGTTTGTAGATGAAGACCCCTTCCTTCACTTGCTCGATTGTCGGCTTGCATAGGCTGCAGATAGGATGGCGGACTCACAGCTTCTGAAGCTTGTCAGCGGGGTCGACAGCTCGGGTCGCCTTTCCAAAACTGCGGGTATTGTACTGCTCATGAAAAGCCCAAGGCGGAGCAATGTTGCCGCAAGAAGGACGAGCGCATGCTGTCGATCATACGACAGCCTTGAGAAGGCGGTGGTCGCGTCCATCCTGTTGAGCGAGATTTCATCGAGCGAGAGCGCGAGACGATGCCAGACTCCAAGTGGGACCCTTTGGTGCACTCCCTGCAGCTGGCAGGGACTGGGAAGGGATTGGAGAATGCCTTGTCCATGGCCTTTGGGAGATAAAATCAGACACGTGGGAGATTTAGGATCAGCTTACGGAATCAGCTGAGTCTGCCCCCCAGGAACGGGCTTGAGACACGGGTTGGGGGGTCGCCTCTCCTCCGTCTAATATCTTTCAATCTTGTCGGTCGCTGCCTTGCCATCAAAGCTCGCCAATCATTTGGAACTCCTCAAGGTTGTGGCGGTTTCCGTTTTTCATACCCAACGAAACGGTTCGACGGAAGGCATCCCTTCTCGCCGTATCCCTTTCATCTTCTGGTGATTCTATCTACTTCTCGACCCGTTGCTATCGGCCTATCTACCCAATACACCGGTTTCCGAAGTCTACAAAGTCCTCCCGTATCTCTTTTCCCTAGCTTCCGTCGAGAAGAAGATCTAGCCTGTTGCTCTATCGCTCGCAGCTTGTCCTTCACCTTTCATGTCGTGGCAATGGCAAGCGGTGAGCTGAATACTCATGAATCCGCTGACGGTAGCCTGTCGACTTCACTCAGGATTTCAATGCAGAACCTTTCCCGAAACGGGATGATAGGGAGGTGTTAGGACAGGCTCCGGGTCCGGATGGAGGTTTCTTAGGCCTATCACAACAGGGCTGCGAGTTTGACCCCAGCCGGGACGGGTACGATCAGAATGGCTATGGCCCGAACGGCTACCTACAATACGGCTATCAACCGGCACCAGATGTACCCACTATCCCATCAAACAACCCCGGCGGATCATACCCAACGAGCTATCTTCAGCCCACATTATTCAATCACCCTTTCAACTCCACTCCGGCACTAGATTTGGCGTTGGAGCATGATAGCGAGCAAGTCAAGACTCCAGGTCAGCCATATGAACTTTCGGGATATCAAGGCACCGCACTCTTTCAGATCGATCAAACGGCAGAGTCGCATCAACCTCAATGGACATCTCAGCCAACCTATGATCCTCCCCCAGATTTTACCTTCTCCGCTCCGAGCTTTACTCAGCAGAGCAGCACCATCTCTCCTTCCCAACTCGGTCGAAACTCCATGCTGAAGCCAACTAAGACATTCTCTGACCTCATGATGGAAACTCGCGGGTCAGCATCCTCCGCTAGCTCGACCGAAGGTGGACAGGAAGGGGCGGGCAACACGTTGGAAGATCGGAATCGGATGATGCCAAGAGCGGCGATACCTGATTCGAGTTTGCAACAGAGTACCGCTACAGAAAGTCCCGCACCCGTCTTTGAACCTGCGTCCGGTGCGCCGGTAGAGATACCCGCAGTCGCATGGTACAAGTCCGAGTTGCGGAATGTTCCCGACAATCTCGAGTCGGCTGTCAAGCAATATATTTCGACCGCCAATCGCTTGGCCTTTGGTGAACGCAAGATCATCATCATGACTCCCAAGGTCGGTCAGAAGTCATATGGCACCGAAAAGCGATTCCTGTGTCCGCATCCCCAGGCAACACTCGCTGGTCGCGGTTGGTGGTCCAAGAGCAAAGACAATTGCCCTTTCTCCCCTATCCTTCCTCCGCGCTTAAACATTAGCCTCGCCGGCGAGCAGTCAGTCAAGGACACGACCGTTAGCTGGATGACGATCGACGGGAAGGATCTAGACGAGAAAATCAAAATCCAGGGTATCAGTCCAAGCGATAATCCCTTTCTTGGTAATACTGCCGGCAAGAATCTGCATATCACGGACAGCGATGGCAAGCGTCGCGAGGCCAAGGCTATCATTACGGTCAAGGCGCCGTTCGAACCTCATGCCGGGCCGAATGGATGGGGACTGGCCAAGGGAACGGTGTCAGATATCTCGACCGAGGAGGTGATCGGGACGTTTGAGAGCAAGGAGATCAAGGTCATCTCGAAGCCGAGCAAGAAGAAGGCGAACAGTAAAATGGGAGAACGTGAGTCCCAATCCACACAGGGCATTGCTCACGCCAGTCCTCATACAACACGGTACTACGGTTGCGCTATTTAACCGCGTCAAGTCTCAAACGGCTTCAACTCGCTATCTATCTGTCAAACCCGACATGACGCGATATCTCGGCTCGGATGGCAAGCCTGTGTTTCGCGCAGCCCCTCCAGCTCAACCCATCGATCGCGATGTCTTCCATGGTTTTGCCGCTCATTCTGGTTCTTGGGAGTCATTCATTATATGGCTTGTCGACCCTTTCAAACCCACTGGTCCTGGAAACGGCCCGCCGCTGCATCCGGACTGGCCTATAGCGCCCGCAAACGCCATCGCTCCGTCCCTTATCTCACTCCCTATCCGATACAATTCCACTGTGGTGCTGCAGTCCCTCCAGACCGGCATCTGTTCTCCGATACTCACCGTTAGGCGAATTGAGCAAGATGCCGAAGCTGTCGGTGGCGACGGCACGTTCTCGGAGGCAATGAGATGCTGTCCTGGAGGCGAATTGCTCGGCGATCTCGTCTCGCAATTGCAAAAGATCGCCTTCGAGGTGTATAAGTCCGATACGATGATCCTCGCGTCCAGCAATTCCCGATATGGCGGTCTCTGGCTGTCCTGCGACGAGGATGCAGCAAAGGAGAGGTTTGTGCAGAGGGAACGGCGATGGACACCCATGTCTGCTGCTCAAAAGAAGGGCTCTCGACCGTCCAGTGTCCCGTCGACGCCGAATCAGCGATACGGCGTATTGCCGATGACACCGCATACAGGATCCGCCAACCTCCCATCCACCCCATCCAGTCCAGTCAGTAATGGTTCATCTCTCGATCACTTTGGATCGCATAGCCGTAGAACATCGTCTAGCTCCCTGAAGTCGCCAAAGAGCGTTGAGGCGGTCCTACCATCAAATGACGGTGGCCCGGTCCGACGGCGAGGTACCGGGTCGACGAGCCGCTATCCACTGGATCGACCTATGCATAAAAAGCGCCGATCGGCAGATGGTTCCGCATCTTCTTCTTTCGCACACCTCGCCAATTCCTCGCAACCTTCCAGTGTCCCAGCCTCTCATGCCAACGTGTCCAGGTACTCTTGGTCGCTCTATGTCGGGGATGTTTGCATATGGACCATTGTATCGACGGATCAAGTCACCTATACGTTCTATGTTCCTCCCTACATTACGGATATCAAAGAACCGATCGCTCCCTTCCCCAGCGTCAGTCGATTGCTCCGCGCCAATACGGCTGTCGACATGGGACCCGGAAGCACGAATCTACACCAGACATTCACCTCGCGGACCGAAGCGCCGCTTGTCACGATGTAAGCCTTGTTGCGCTGGACCGGTTCTGACGATCTCATAGCTACGGCCATGGTTTCGTGAAGAAGCCCGATCATGGCGCAGGTCATCTAGTGTACTACGGCGATCAGCCAGCCAGTTACAACGAGGTTCGATGGTGCGTCCCGACTACTTTGCGAGAACTGTCGCTGATTTAGGGCAGTCCCAATGTGATGGCAGCTTCCGAGCCGGAAAGACCTCTCTCCGGGACGACGCCGATTTTCCTCGTACGAGAAGACGGACATTGTATCCTTCCCACCAGTCTTGTCTATCCCTAGGAGTTTCCATGATCACGCACAGTGTCCAGTCCATATGTGTAATTGTAACAATCTAGATGCATAGATCCCGGGATTCCACTTGTGGGGATCAGAAAAGCTTGCCAGACTTCTGCGCGCTCGTCCGTTTACTCCGCCACCGCTTCATGAAGCTCAGAGCGGCGACTACCATCGCGACGGAACCTATCAAGACGGCGGCCATAGGGCCGATAGTCATGCCGTTCTCGGTGCGTTGCGGATCGTCCGATTCATCCTCCCGTTCATGGACCCGCTGTCCGAGCGGGGCGGGAATGGTCCCTTTTAGCGCAGCAACGGATCTGAAGACTCCTTCAATGAGCGGCCGATTACCTCCCTATGCCCAATCCCGTCAGCGTGACGTAATGGTGGAAGAGGAAGCCTCACGATCCCCTTCTTCAGCTTGTCCGCCATAGCCTCAAAGTCAGCCTGCACCGCGTCCAACTCCGACTGCAATTTCCGATCCCCCGCTTCCAAGCCATCCAACTTCGCTTCCATCGCATCCATCTCGACAATCCCCGTCTTCTCGTAAGTGCTCGGTCGGCCAGCCGAGTCCACCTCGTCGGGCCGGTTGACTCGCTCAATCTTATCGTTGATCCCGTCCATCGCGGTGAGTAGTCGAAGCTGGTAATTCACCAGTGCTTCGGCGAGGCGCACGTCCTGCTTGTCAGGTCCACATTGTCCCACACGACTTACGAATCCCGAATCGAGCATGAGGGGAGCAGGTTTTGTGGCGACGGCGTCGGCCGAATCGCGCAATCTCCACGGCTTGTAGGCTTGACCGTTCTCGGCCGGTGGGTGCAGGCAGATGACTGCTGTCAACCAAGTCCATCAGAAGCACAGCTTACTATGCTGAACCTCGCCGTTTAAGAAATCATCCTGAAAAGTCCCTCTCGCGCTGCCTCTATTGATAAGGAAAGCGGTAGGCCGACCGTTTTCGGGTGCTCGCGGACATCTCGGACCCCTCACCCCACTGAATCGGGCCGAATCGTCCACCTGATTCCGGAGGACGGTGAAGTCCGTGACTGAACTGACGACGATACCGTATCCGAAGCGATCTCCGTGAAAGGTATTGTCCGTGACGGTGGCGGAACAGACGGTGCTGTCAGTATCGTCTGACCAGGAGGAGGGACCGATCACGATGCCGACTTTGAAATATCGGCCGAGGGCATGGAAGGTGTTGTGGTGGACATGTACGCCGGAATAGTCCCCGGCCCAGGGTTCGTAGTCAACTAGATTGATACCTGCTTTCAGTCAGACCGGGCGCACGGGGAAAGTAGCTATAGGACTGATGTACCTCCGAGGACGACCCTTGTTCGGGAGTAAACGTGGTTCTCGCGGACTTCCGAGTCGCCAGAGCCAAAGAGGACAATTGCACCGTCAGTCGTATCCGTCACAGTCTAGAAGTGCTAGTCAGCGACACGATGGTAGAGGACCCTGAAAGTAGGAGGATCACTCACATTACGCTCGACTAGCGATTCCTGACATGCTAGACTGATCCCGTCTGCTCGTGGATTGCCGAACGGCGGGGTGGCCGTCTCCACAGTTCCGTCATACTCGTCATCCCACTCCTCTCCGCATGGTCCCTACGTCCGTCAGCGACATCGACCAGCCGACCAGAAATTACACACGATCTCATTGTTCACAACAAGGGCCTTCCGACATTGTTTCAGATCGCCTTCTCGGAAATGCAATGCGCTCCATCCCCTGCATTCTTCGTCATGACACGACCATGTATAGCATGAGAGCTATTCACCTCGGCTCGTACAGCTTGCAATCCCGCACAATCTGTCCCTCTCCGTTACCTAGCTCGAGAAGAGCGCCTCCAACAGGCACACGGAGGAGCAGCGGTCGGTTGCCATTGACTTCGAGGGAGCGGATCGTCGCGAAAGAGCATTCCTTGCAGTCAGCTCTAATGGACGACGGCACATATCAGCTTCCATCAAATGCGATACGAAGGGAAGGATGCTGACTGGATGGCTATCGCTTGATCCTGGCCCTCCACTATCAGTAGCGCTCTATCTCGACCTGTCGGATTGCCTTCGGTGGTGAGCGTTTGTCGAGGTGCCGTGAAGAGGATCGTGGAGTTCAAGCGATGAACCGAGCCTCGACAAAGCGATACGACAGCTGATCGCCCACCTTCAAGGGTACAGTTAGCGTTAGTCATATAGAGTGGGCGGAGAAGGCACCATTTGCTACTGCCTGATTGATGGCGGACTCATCGCCGGAAGGAAGGCATCGTAGGTGTTTGGGAGTACCGGCTGCCGCGGAGATGAAGGTTAGAAAGAGGAGGATGAAGGAGGAAAGCGGCATGACCGGTGATCCTTCACATTGATTTCGGACTGGGATCGAATAGTGATCCCTAATCTCTTCAATCAAGAGAGCGATGTCGTCTTCTACGCGTGAAGGAAAACGCCTGCAAAAGAGCTCGCGTGGTCGATAAGGTACGGTGCCTGGCGGAAATCCCTCTTCGGGGAATTGGACCTGTTCACGATCCTACTTCGAACGACCATATCCCTAGCCCTGCAGAGGGACATCTCCCCCATCATACCTGATTCGTCATGAAGCTACCACCTACTCCGCCAGTCGATGCTGTCAAGTGAGCTTCTCCCAGCCATTTCCTGACAGATAGCTCACCTGTCGATCAGGTTCTGCGATTTCGTCACCGCCTCACCTACACCCTTCCACGCCGTAGCCAACCTGACAACCCGTCTTCTCTCCGCCGGATTCAAAAGCATCTCCGAGCGTCGCCCTGATGTTTCCTCGCTCAACGCCGGGGGAAAGTTCTTCTACACCCGCAATCAATCCTCCATCGTAGCCTTCACACTTCCGTCCAAACATGCACCCGAAATCGCCATCTCCTTCGCAGTGGGACACCTCGATTCACCTTGTCTCAAGGTCCGGCCAGTGAGCAAGCGCGTCAAGGAAGGGTATCTGCAGGTCGGGGTCGAGCTATACGGAGGCGGGATCTGGGCGAGCTGGTTCGATCGAGATCTCTCGCTCGCGGGCAGGGTGATCGTCTCCTCAGCTGGAGCAAATGGACCGGGATACACTTCGAAGCTAGTCAAGATCGATCGACCACTCCTTCGGATACCGACTCTCGCGCCACACCTTGACTCGAGCATCAACGAGGCATTCAAATTCAACAAGGAGACGGAATTTAAGCCGATTCTCGGCTTAGTATCGGATACGCTCAACGATACTGGCGTGAAATCAAATACGTCGGTGCCCTTACCTGGATCGAATACGCCGGGGGGGACCAAGTCGGACGGAGATAAGAGTGAGGACGTGGCGGGGATGAAGGAGAGACATCATCCGATGATGCTTGCGGTTTTGGCGGACGAACTCGACTGCTCGGTTGAGGACATCCAGGACTTCGAGCTGTGAGTTTTCATCATTTCTGTCACTTTGGTACCGTATCCGCCACGCGATCAAAAGATAGCGAAGGACTGAGAACATGAGCTGATGCCGGTTGTTGGTCATTGTATGATACCCAGCCATCATGCGTTGGCGGTATATCAAACGAGTTCATCTTCAGCCCACGACTCGACAATCTCATCACATGGTAATCTTTTCGCTGCCACCATTTGCGATCCCCTGACGTTCTCTGTCTTCAGCTTCTCATCCATCGACGGTCTCTGTCAAGCGGTGGAAGACGGAGAGGGTTCAAGTTCAAGCGATATCCGCTGTGTGATGCTATTCGACAACGAGGAGGTGAGTGACTTACCCCGGCTCATTGAGGCGAGCCTTCCTATAAGTGGCGTCGCATGCTGAATGACGGTGTCCGCCTAGGTCGGCAGCATCTCCAACCACGGCGCGGAATCAGATCTCCTCCCATCATTCGTAGAACGCATCATCTCCCTCCCCGACTTCTCGCAAATCGGCTACCACCAGATCCTCGCAAACAGCTTCCTCATCTCAGCCGATATGGGTCATGCCGTGAGTCCCTCTCGCATCACTCATCAGAACCCCGCTAATTGAGGTCAGATCAACCCGAATTATGCGGAGAAGTACGAGTCGAACCACGCTCCGCGGATGAATGCAGGAGTGGTGATCAAGACCAACGCGAAACAGAGATATACCAGTAATGCGCAGACCACCTTCCTCTTGCGATGCATCGCGAAGAAGGCGGGTGTGCCGATCCAGGAGTTTGAGATTCGGAATGACTCGGTGAGGTGGACCCGGCTCCGTCATCGCACATGGCTGATGATCATGGGATGGATTCAGACTTGCGGCTCTACCGTCGGTCCGCACCTCTCGACGCATGTTCGGACGGTCGATATTGGTATCGTCCAGCTCTCGATGCACTCCATCAGGGAGACGTGTGGTTCGGCCGACGTCCAGAGCTATATCCGACTGTTCAAGGCGTACTTCGAAGGGTTCTCCGAGATCAACAAGAATCTGCAGGTGGACTAGGCGGACAAAGACTGCAGAGAGTCAGAAGTGAGAGTTGTCAATGTATTTCAGTCAGCAGTAAAGAAGGATTGATGATGTTGACATGTTCACATGCACGATCTGTCAAGTCGCCTCCGCCGCCTTCTTCTCCTTCTTGGCCTTCTTCTCGGCCTTCCGCCGTGCTCGCTCTTCAGCCGTCTCATCGCGTTCCGCCCCGTCCTCCGCCTTCACCTTCTTCTTCTTCTGCGGGACTCATCAGCCCATCCCAAGCCCGAACAAATGGTTGACCTACCTTCTTCTCTCCTTCTCCCCCATCTGCCTCGACCTTCGCCACCATCTCTCCTCCCTCAGATTTCCGCTTCCGCTTTTTCTCCTCAGCAGCCTGCGTATCCACCTCGATAGGCGTCATCGAAGCGACCGCACTCGACCCCTCCGCCGGTTGAGTCGGGATCATCCCCTCCGCTCCACTCTCCGCATTATAGTCCACATACTCCTTCTTCCAACCATCCGGTGTGACCCCATCGATCGTCTTCCCATACTTGTCAAGCTCTCCCTTCTGGATCATTTTCCTCTTCTCCTGCGCCTTGGGTCCCAATCCCCATCGCCGAGGGTAGAGATCTCGGTTCATGATACACCGCTTCACTTTCGCCACGACGCCGTGGTCACATGACGCTAGGTCAACTGTCGACATCATCGCGATCCCGATGGCTATGGCCTCGCCTTTGGTAGTCATAAGCACCACCTCTTCGTGCACCTCGATATCGGCTTCGTAACGGAGTAGACCGGGGATCATGAGCTTGGCACCGTAGCACACTGCGTTGACAGCGGAGTCTTTCACAACGATGCGCTTAAAGTTGGTAAGGAGGGATTCGAGGGGTCGGACAGCTCGGCGCAAGTATGATTCTACACCTGTCAGCAATGCGCAGATGGAGAATGGAATGGACTAACCGTCTCGAGTGTTGTCGTAAAGCCACTGAGCGTCCATGACATCGTGCATGGTGACAATATCATCATTCTCCCCGGTGGTCCCACTTCGTACCCTTCTCAGCTCCTGCATATGCGCTCCAACCCCCAACAACAGTCCCAAATGCACGCATAGCGTCCGGATATACGTTCCCGCCTCACAAGACACCCAAAACACCGCCAGATTCCTCGCATTATCGAATTCAAGCAGCTTTGACTCATAGATCGTCCGGACGCGCAATTGCCGCTTCACCGCCGAGATCAAAGGTGGTCGTTGGAAGAGAGCGCCAGTGAGAGTTTCGAGAGCGCGGGGTAAGGCCTTCTCGTCGGGGAGGGTATCATGAAAGCGGACGACGCAGACGTATTCCTTCCCCGCGCCTTGTTGGGATTTGACGAGTCGGGTAGCACGGTCGATGCAGACGATGAGACAGCCGGTGACTTTCGGGTCGAGGGTGCCGGAATGACCGGTCTTGTCGACGCGGAGGATGCGTTTGAGCCAGGCGACGACTTCGTGCGATGAGGGGTTGGAGGGTTTGTCGAGGTTGATCACGCCGGATCTGAGGGGGGTCAGTCCGAAATCTCTGAACAGGAAACCTGACCAACCGGATATATGTTTGGAGGTCCCGCTTCAGAGGACTCACCCCCTGTCAGAATTGTCAGCGGTCAATCTACGATGCTCGATGCAGACGTACTGTGGGGATTGGGGTAAAATGAGATGATCGGATGAGCAGCTTATCGTAATTCTTTAGCAATAAAGGCCATTGCGAAGTATCTGTATGACCATCATCGTCAGTCTGGCGTCTCCCTAGGCACAAGCTCCCAGCAGCGCGGCCGCTCCGTAAGATCGCTAAGAGGGAAAGACGACTCACCAAGCTTCGGCGTGACCGCTTCACTCTTGATCGCATAATCCTCCGACAATTGCAGCTCCGACACCTGACCATGTGATATGGCCGCAGCGGTCGAGGTGAACGCCGTTGCCGGATCCATCTCGTTCGGTCGCTTTCAGATAGTGCAGCAAATTCGAGACTTCATGAGGACATTTACGTCGGAACGATTTTCGGGTGTGCCTGAGATACGCTATCGCCGAGCGTGGCAATCCTGCTTGGACACGACGAGATTTGAACGGGGGGACTTTTCGCACTCATTTGGACATGCAGTGCGATAGCATCGATTGACAGAAGCCTCAGAAACCCCTCATCAGAGCCTGCATCGTCGTCCTCATCCTTTCCACGAGGGGAACATCGGCGGTAAATAAGTAGGTATGAATGTCTGGGGAAGCTGCCAACTAGGCCTGCTCGTTAGCTGGATAGTCGATTGAATTTATACGCCTTCGACAAAGATGACGTCAGCCTGACCTATCTGTCTTTCTCATACCGTACTCTTCATAATCCTGCTTGAAAGGTAGCATTGGTAAGTCTTCCAGGCCTTGGCAATGGACCTTCTGACTGTGACAATGAGCACTACGAGTGGCTACATGTCGCCTGAAGCCGAAGAACCGGTTCGGTCACAGCCCAGCGGCCATCCTGCGATGAGTGAGTCATCCTGCCAATCCTTCTCATGTCTCCTTCCTTCTATGACCTACGAGTCGTTTCTTACCTTCCCTTACACGATCCGATAGCAGCCTTGTCGCCAAGCTGATGTGCCGACTTAGCTTCCTCGCAACCCGTCTCCACCGATACCGACGCCGTCTCAACTACCTCCTTTCGCTCCCTGAGCTCGTTTTTCTTACCATTGCGACTCCGAGGGGGATGCAGCGTTGATAACGCTTGTAGCGTGAGTCTATCATACGTCTACCACGGGTAAAGACGCTGACTAGCGTGATATCGCAGTGCTGGTTGGTGCCCGCATAGTATCTAAGCTACAGCTGATTGGGAACAGCGAGGACCCCCTCGCAGACCAGCAGCGGCGACGAGTCGTTCGTTTTCAACACCCCTTCTTACCAGTCAGCGACTCTTGAATCAAGCTGATGCGTGTCCCTAGCCTCTGGAGTATGCACACCACTGGTATAGAGCCTCTACGGACCCCGGTACCTCGATGACCTCGCCCAGCCGCACCAAATCCCGCGCGTCCAACGAGCTCACTCGAGCGAGCACCAACCGGAGTCTCGGGCTTGGAGTCACTACTGCGTTTGGGGACATGCCTCGTAGTGGGAGGTCACAGTCGCCTGTGCTGGGGAGTATGCCTCAGCTTTCTCATGGGAGGCCCGGGACGCCGACCTAGGGACTGATTAGGATATTTTGGGTATCAAGTGGGGAACCGTGGATCAGTTGTCCGATATAGGAGACGGAAGCCATTGTGGTGAGTCGAGGTGTGCGCGGTGTTGTTTGTATGTGTTTTTTCTACTTGTACATTGCTCTCATATGCGATTGATGTGAATTCCAAGATCCCATATACTCAAAATGAGTGACCCTCACACCAAAATTGATCCGGTCAGATAGCCATCTCTATAACCTCCTCGTCCCGCTCTTCTCCTCCGCCAGCTCCTCTGCCTCATCCTCCTCCTCCGCGGTATTCCATTTCATAGCCCTCTTCACCGCCTTCTTCCACCCCTTTATCATCCTCGACCGCGTCTTCTCGTCGATCTTGGGCTCGTACACGTACACATCGGCGGTGTTGACTTTTGACAGCGTTTCCGGTTCGTTCAGGTCCCATCCGAAGAGGCCGAGGGCGTGGCCTGCGAGGAGGGCGGAGCCGAGGGCGGTGGATTCTCGCATAGACGGGCGTGAGACCTTGAAGCCGCCGATCTGAGAATGATTAGGTCCTGCTCAGAACTCAATGTGGCAGACAGACATTCGCTTGGATCTGCATAGCGAGGTCTGAATTGGTCACACCGCCTGATAAATGCATAAGCATTGAAGTGGAGAAGAGGACCGGGACAGCTTACCGTCTACATTCAGGCAGTCCACTCGCACACCACACTCCTGCTCAACGACATCGATCACCGCTCGAGACTGGTAACACATAGCTTCGAGCGTAGCGCGGGCGATATGTGCAGAAGTCGTGAAACCGGTGACACCTGACTCAACAATGAGCACCGATTCCGTGCGTCAGGGGCAAGGGTTTACCAATAATCATTCCGGTCTAAGCACCCGATGGGTCAGCATAGGCACAAGGTAAGGTCACGGAGACTTACGGCCTCCCCATCCCAGTATCTGCGAAAGACCAACGACGCTCACTCAGCTTTACTGTTCGTAGAGGGCAGGAAGACTGGGGCTTACGGAGCGAGCAGTCCACTGAACCCGGTCACAAAGTACACCCCACCCGTATCTTCGACTGATCCCGCCAATTTGTCCATTTCGGACGACTCTTCAATCACATTCATTTGATCTCGTAGCCTGATCGGACGGAATATCAGTACCCAGCTTCGATAGTGCTTTCGTGGCAACAGCTACACACCACTTGATAGCTGATCCCGCCACCGCGATCGAACCTTCAAGCGCGTACACCGGCTTGGCATCTGGTCCCGCCTGGAATGCGATCGTTGTAGTCAACCCGTGATTGCTTCGAATGATCTCTTCCCCCGTATTGAACAGCAGGAAGCTTCCCGTGCCGTATGTATTTTTCGCTTGACCTCTCGCCAAGCACTTATTGCCTACCAAGGCGGCCTGCTGGTCGCCAATTATGCCCGCGATGGGTACGCCTGTCAGGGTAGTACCGGCTGATTCGGATATTTCGCCGTAGATTTCGGATGAAGTGACGATACGCGGAAGGATGGAGGGGCGGAAACCGAAGAACCTGAGAAGAGGCGGATGCCATTTCAGGGTAGAAAGTGACATGAGAAGAGTGCAAGAGGCATTGGTCGAATCGGTGACATGGACGCCGCCATGGACTCCGCCCGTGAGTCGCTGCTAAAATTCAGCTCCAACACGACAAGTTGAGTATAGGACCAACGTAGACGAGCCAGGAATCGATGGTGCCAAACATGAGGTCATCGGCCTCGTGGGCTTCGTGAACTTCTCGGTAGTGGTCCAGCATCCATCGAAGTTTTATCGCCGAATAGAAATTGAAGAGAGGTATTCCGGTACTTTAAGGCCATCAGTGGTTGCGCTGCATTCGCAATCGCAGCGGTTTGCAGCAATAGGATTTGCCATACACTCACATATCCAATAACCCCTCCTTCCCTTTCCGCCTTCTATTGCTGCCGCCTTCTTTACCTCTTCCAGCCAAACCCAGACCTTCCATCAGCTTGCCGACGGTCCCCACCACGCCCGCCGCATCATTCACCACCTTTCCCTTCTCTGCGAATGCCGCTTCTGCTTTGCCGGTGCCTAAGCTATCCACAGTCTGCTCCGGCTCTGCGTCCTCCTCATCGATCTCGATACCCTCCTCGTCCAGCTTCTGCTCAAAGTGGCGCACCACATTGCTCGTCCGCAGATCATCCCAGACGAGGGAGTTGCACAACGGTTTCCCGGTGGTGCGGGACCAACATACAGGGGTTTCTCGCTGGTTAGTGATGCCTGAGCCGGATTAGCCAATATAGATCAGGGAGACTGGGTAAAGATTCACCTATACCCTTTATGCTATCCTTCGACCATCCCATCTCCTCGAACTTTTCGACAGCTCTTAACATGCATTCCAAGACACTCTCGAAAAGCTCGTTTGGGGATTGCTCGTGCCATCCGGCTTGCGGGAGGATTTGGTTGAACTCGTTCTGATGCTCAGCGACAATCCTCGCGTACTGGTCGAATATCAGGAAGCGGGTGGACCTTAGATTACCGGTCAGCTCAGGTCCCAATCATAGCCACAAGACTGTACCGGACTGTATGCTGAACAAGCAGAGTTGAGTAAGGGCTACTCACGTTGTACCACAATCCACACTGCCAATAAACTCGCCTTGTCGCAGCCCGTTCCCTGACTGCTCGCCCGAATCAACTTCACCCTCGCCCCCATTGGGATCAGGTCTCGGTTCACCTGAGGAGCTTTGCCTTCGGCTCGACTCGTACAGACTGCCCAGAGGGAGCGTTGGTGAGCCTGCACGTGACAGGATGGACGGTGTACTTGGCCTTGCGAGCTCGGCCTTCGAAGGCGGGCGAGGTCCGGATGACATGATGTGGCGTCGTGATGCGGTTTTATTCGGGTGTACGGGATTCAATTGACGATGCAGGTGGGGGCGAATTCCCGGTTGATGATGTTGCCTTGATCCGGCAGGCAAAGCGGAGTTCAGGTTTGCTTTTGATTGGACGGCGGAGGGAACTGGTATAGACAGCGCTTGAAGTCGAGGTCTTACCAGCAATGAATCAAGTCGAGACTGACTTCGCACCCACGACAATGGGGTCCGAAGTTCAGGACGAATGTTGAGCGAGGAAATCCCCTTAGCTCGTCGAGGTGTACGGTCTTCAGTGGTTGGATAGAATGAACGCCTCGCTCGGGCCGGTTGACTATTTGTGTTGGGAAGACCTTATCAAAAGCTGGGGATTGGACCCGGATTTCCTATAGGCGTGCTAAACACTGCACTAAACACCCGGTGAGACACACCAGAGTGATACACGTGGAAGACCGTTCCTGAAATCTCCACCTCTTCGTCGCCTTTCTTCTGTTCTTCTTGCCAGTACTGTCTGATATTTTGAACCCGTAATCTTCTCCATCTCGACGCGTCATCTGTCATCGGTGGAATCATGCCCAGCTCGAAATCCTCGTCGCCAGGAGCGTTTTCTGCCAAGACCGACTTTTCGCGCTCCGTCCGCTCTTCTCTACGGTCCAACCCGGTTTCCCAGCCTCCCAACGGCTTCTCTCTCTCTACCGCCTCTAGTATCCCTAGACCCATCCGTCGACCTCGAAAGATCCTCTGCCTGATTGTCGTCCTCTTCCTGCTTTACTGGTTTGGTGCACGGCATGGTCTCGGCATCGAACGCACTCCGACCCCACCCCTCGGATTCGCTATCCCGGGAGGGCGACGAGGACGGCGGTCGTCTTTGTCACTGGAACCATTGGGAATGGCGACGATACCTGTGTCAGCCGATCAAAAGACCGAACATCCGATATACGAGCTAATGGAACATGCCGAGACGCGATGGACCAATCTCCTCTCCTCGCAATCCAAGACCCTCAAGGCGGCTGTCAAGGAATACAAGCGCCGCTACGGTCTCGCCCCTCCTGCCGGCTTCGACAATTGGTTCTCCTTCTGCCAATCGCATGGGATACGATTACTGGACGACTACGATCAGCTCATGAAGGACCTCCTACCCCATCACGCCCTTGCACCCGAGACTTTTATCGCTCGGAGTGCAGCGCTGGAAGGTGAGGGTTTTACCTATACCGTGAACATCGACCGGAATAAGGTCGAATTGAGTGGAGAAAGAGGTATCGCCACGAGACCTAAGCAGCTGAGAGCGCTCATCGATGGGTTTCGGCATGCTCTGCCGGAAGGGTTCCAGTTGAAGATCACGGGGAGCGATCATGATACCGGAAGTGTGGTTCTAGGGCGTGATCACAGGGAAAGGGCGATGGAGCTGGTCCGGGCAGGAGACCGTGAGTAAGCAGTGTATCCCAAGGAATGAGGTGATAGTATTCGACGAGCAGGCTTTGACGAGACGGAGCTGAAGGAGCTTGAGAATCCCAAACGATCACCTGCATTTGGCTGGTTTGTGAGTCATTCGACTTGCATTACTGCGTGTCTTGATGGCTGCATAGAAAGCTTGTCCGCTCGACTCGCCAGCCAACATTCGATCCTGGGCGGAGAACGCGACCACAGCTATCATACGTGAGTGCTGTCGTTGACTGGGGCATGTGTCTGACGATGCATCAGCTAAATCCTTCATATACGACCATCTCCCTACGATGGACTTCTGCGACTATCCGGAGTTGAAGCGTTTGCACGGCGCTATGCAGTGAGCTTTCCATCGAAGGTATCATCGTGATTGACGGTTGTGTCCAGCCTCGATTATGAACTACGTTCCGAATCCAAACTCAAACCCGTGCTGGTGCTATCCAAGTTCCCAGGCGACTCCTCGTTCCAAACCTGCCCGATGGAAGGTTATTCGAACATCTCATCCGGTGATACGGCACGTCTTGGAGACTGGGGCGATAAGTCTGACAACCGAATATTTTGGCGAGGCTCGACGACTGGAGGATATAATGTGCAACGAGACTGGAGGGAGAGTCACCGTTTTAGATTACATCTCATGATGAACGGTCCGAAGGGTGGCGATGCGCTGTGGGATAAGCAGGCCAGGGATGTGATGGTCCCGGATGGAAACGGTGGCTTCGAGACGGTTCGGCGATGGGAGAGGGTTTTGTCAAAAGCCTACGCGGATGTCAAGCTGTCTGGCAAACCCGTGCAAGTGAGTAGATCATAAAGTTGATACCGGTGACGCTGAAGCATCCCGGTAGTGTCCCACGCCAGCTTTATGTGATGAGGTCGCCGAGACCATCGAGTTTGGCGAGAGGGTTTGGCCTGATCAAGCCTTCCAGTACAAATACGTCCTAGATGTTGATGGGAACGGCTGGTCCTCGCGGTTTCATCGATTACTGGGGAACGGAAGCCCGGTGGTCAAAATGACGATGTTCCCGGAGTGGCACATGGTGAGCGATCGCTGGGCTAAGATGTATCATTCAGTGCTGATGAATGGCTTGATAGGAGTGGTTGAGTGAGTTAGAGCGAGACGTCGCAGTCCGTTCTGGGCTGATAAGAGTATCAGCGCCCTGGTACCACTACATACCCCTCAAACCCGACTACTCAGATCTCTATGACATAATGGCGTTCTTCGTCGGGCCCGTAGATGAAGAAGGTAACGTGGACGAGACAAAAGGTCACCGTGTAAGTTCACATCCGCGGCTCTTAAACACCATGGCCATGCTTGTCGTAGACAAGCGGGCCCATCTGGTCACGAGCGTCGCTTTTGCTGATGACGTCTCAGCACTTGGCTCGGAAGATCGGGGAAGCTGGACAACGCTTCGCGGTCGAACACTGGTCATGGCAAGACATGCAGGCATATGTGAGGCCTTCCGCACCGTCTCCCATCTGAGTTGTGCTGATGAGTAATAGACACTCCGACTACTACTGGAACTGCGGCGACTCCGTTCGCTTGACCGGGACGCGATGTCTCACAAGGATCCGGACTTATAGCTCGATTTCTTAGTAGAATTGGGATTGATACCTTGGATGAACCCTACAATTCGTCATGGTAGCGGAAAAGTACGACGCCGCAGATCATCGTGCCCTATAATTTTCCCATCGCAGGGATTTATCTTTTCCCTGAGGAACCCTAACCGGGCGCGAGACCAATGAGATTTCTTTGAGCTAGTTCCCCCCAATAATACTCCCTATTGCCGAAACCCCTACACCCTGCCATCTTGGACTGCTTTGACTCCACCGTCGTCGGGAATCGCTCGTTGCATCCACACATCACTTCTCTTGATCACCACTCAAAACCCATTGACTCGCCTCAAATCTCCCACATCCGTGAGTCCCTCCCTTCCGCCAACCCACGCTCGGTCCTTGGCGGATCCATTCCCTTGGCTTGATCCCATTGCGATCCCCTTTTTCCTCCTTTAGCCTCACGAAGATCGCTTCACTGCCTCGACACTCTGCGTTGTCTCCATTGGCTAAGCTTATCGACTGCCAGTCTTCACCACAGCAGACTGACCCTTATAATGTCGTCCATCCGCCAACGTGCCCCTTCTCCATCTGCAGGGCAGGTGGAGAAGGATCAGCTCCTTCGCGAGGCTGAGGAGAAGGAGCTCACCGATGGGCAGAAGTGAGTATTGATGCGCTTTCTGGTCCAGTCAGCGCTGATGGAGATCAGGTTCATCATCCCGAACTTCACCGTTAAACAGCTCCTTGATGCCATCCCGTGAGTCTATTCTCCGTAGCTAAGTCACATCAATGCTGATGACTCCTCAGGGCTCACTGTTTCTATCGATCGGCCCTCCGCTCCTCCCTCTTCATTGTCCAGGATGCCGTGGTTATCGCTGCTTTGGTGTATGGAGCGCTCCACATCGACTCCTTCCTCAGCAGACTGTGAGACCATTGATGGAGCCGCTGTTGTCTTTGCGCTGATGTCGGTATAGCAACCTCTCCACTGGTGCATACTACGCCGCTAGGATCGGGCTATACGCTTTATACACCTTCGTGACTGGCCTGTTTGGTACAGGGATCTGGGTCATTGCGTGAGCTCAATCTCGCCTCTTAGCGGGTAGCCGGGTATTAAGCACGATGATAGGCATGAGTGTGGTCACCAGTCGTTTTCTTCCTCAAAGCGTATCAACAACTCCGTCGGTTGGGTCTTGCATTCTGCTCTTCTTGTTCCTTACCATAGCTGGAGGATCTCGGTGAGTCTCTGTTCAATCGTGGAGATGCGAATAATGCTGAACCTAGTGGCAGCACGCGCGACACCACGCTGCGACGGGCCACTTGACGAGGGACGAGGTGTTCGTTCCGAAAACGAGGAAGGAACAGGGTATTTCTGAATACCGTGATGAGTTTGAGGCTATTGGAATCAAGTGTGTCTCTTTGTAATCGATCAGACATCCGGACGTCGCTAATTGTGACAGCGTAACCGCCTCCCGTCAAGCTGAACTGCGGGAAGCCCTCGAGGACTCTCCGATCTCCATCTTCTGGCATCTTTTCCTGCAACAGGTCTTTGGCTGGCCGCTTTACATAACCATGAATGCAACTGGGCAGAAGCACTACCCCAAGGGCACGAACCGTCAGTCTCCCTCAAGCGAGTCTCTTCACCGCTGATGCTGGCGGCCTTCTAGACTTCGAGCCTTCCTCCGTTATTTTCAAGCCGGACCACAGGTGGCAGATCATCATTTCCGATATCGGTGTCACCATCACCCTCGCTGTGCTTGCCTTCTGGGCATATAAGAGGAGCTTGGCGGAGGTTGCGGTGATCTACGGCATCCCATATCTTTGGGTCAATAAGTGAGCACCTCACCCACATGTTCGAGCGATGCTGACATGACTACAGCTGGCTGGTCCTCATCACCTTCCTTCAGCACACTGACCCCGTCCTTCGTGAGTGGAGCCTGCCCAGTAGTGTCCACAAGCTTATCAACCGTAGCTCACTACACCGCCAACAAGTGGACCTTCGCCCGTGGCGCACTTGCCACCATTGACCGTACCTTCCTTGGACCCATCGGAGCTTACGTCTTGCACGGTATCTGCGAGACTCACGTCGCACATCACATCTCCTCCAAGATGCCTCACTGCGCGTTACCCTTGTCAACAAATATGCGTATCTCTTGCTGACTGGGATTTCCTTAGACAACGCCTGGGAAGCGACCGCAGCCCTCAAGGATTTTCTCGGCCCGCACTACTATCGCAGCGACGAGAACATGCTCGTTGCTCTCTACAAGAGTCGTCGTGACTGCCAGGTAAGTAGATAGCTCGCGATATGGAAATTGATACTGACATCGCGCCAAGTTTATCGAGGACGGACAGGATGTTGTCTTCTACAAGAATGCTGCCGGCGTGGCTCAGCGTGTGCCGGTAGAGGACGGCGGCCACCTTTCCGACTCGGGCATCGACATGTCCGAGATGAAGTAAAGTCCGCGTTCTTTGTTCCTGGGTAGATAGAATTTCTGTGTGCTAGACGCACGGGAACCACTCGCTCCTTCACGATCACATAGAACGTTCTTTCTCAAACACATGCTTCACATCATAGTCTGTCTCTTTGCATGCAATCATTACTGCCGTCCAATAGTGCACACAACGGGTACTGTGTCAAGTTTAGAATCCTGAGAGGGGTAAGGTCATTCATGACCCGTCGCCTACCTGTCGTACCGCTTAGTGTGAGAAGCATTCTCCTGTTGCAGTAAATCCGGTGGAAGCGGGACAGGGGGAAGCGCCACGTGGTCACAGTGCTCGGTTACCTTTCTCATTCGTTCATTTTTTCTCTGCAGGATTCAACTTGACATAAGACAGTCAGCATGTCACTGTGCAAGCCGAATGGCCTTCACGTCGTCACAATCAACATCATCTACCCTTGGAGGCAGTCTGTCAACTTCCCTTCCTTCCCCACCGACACCGAACTCTTCGAAGTTCTGGGCGAATATTCCAAAGACTGGTGTCTTCACCGCATGAAGACCAATGTTCTAAGCTTCAGCGTACCCACCGGTCCCCTCGCTGGGGAGTATGAGCGTCCTGAGGACCTCCGTGTGAGTCATCTGATTCCTACCTTCCATGGTCACTCAACCCGGGACTGATTGAGAACAGATTCGAGCATTATTCAATCTCGACCTCAAGTACCCTATGAACGTTGATCTACGCCTCGTCTCGAAGCTCTCGAGTCCTGCTCCGGATAGCGCGTTGTCAAGCGAGATTGTCGCGCTCAGGGACGCTGTGAAGGTCTTGACTGATCGGGTGGTCGCCAATACCCAGTTCCCCGACAAGCCAAGCGCTCCTGTAATCCCGCCGTCATCCTCATCCTTCTCTTCCATGATGACGGATCTCCAGAAGTACATGGATGTCGCGGAGGGAAAGAACAAAGACTATTACGAGGACAAGGAGATCGACGATACGCTATCTAGTGCAGCCAAGAACTGGGAGATCATCGTCAATACCGACAATCTCTTCACCTCCACCACCGCTGTCTTGCGCTTCCCACGTTTTCCGACGCACAGCGAGTTCCTATACCTAATGAGGCAGCTCACTCGCCCCACCTCGACTGCAGCAGACCTCAGGCCGCCTAATCTGTTAATGGAGGTCCAGGATGGACGGTTCGAGGGAAAATACGAGTCCTTCGACACACTTCGAGTAAGCTCTGATGTCCGTAATACTTCCGCCCCATTGACGAGCTGCTTTTAGGAGACGCTGATGCTCACAACGAACGCTGCTCGAGAGACCCACAAACACCTTAACATTCGCCTTACGAGGCGTACCATTGCCAGCGAAATATCCGGCTCGTCAGGCTCGTCTGAATATGACGCTGCCGCGGACATCGTCGAAGAATGGCAACGCATCGAGTCTGCTGCATCGAGCTCAGATGTAATAGTTGAGAACCTCTGCTCGACTCCGGGCTCGCCGGCCGGGGACGAGCCTGCAAGCAAAAACACAGCGATCAGGCATGTCGCCGCAATCCGCCAGAATAAGGTTCAGCCAACCGACTCAAGCGAGGGCGTCGCGTCGATCTCCGCTACTCCCATCGTCCTCAAGGATGATTACGTCCCTTACGATGTTCAAGACATTGCTTCGAGAGACGGATCTCCGAGGCTGTCACCGACGACTGAAGAGGCAGCCTCAAGCCCACCAAGCCTCGAAAAGCGACGCGAAACTTTCGGTTCCGGCGAGTGGGATAAGGTGCCCGCGAATGCTGAGGTTTCCTCATCGCCTGTGGAGGACATGGCCACGATGATCAATGCTCTTGCCGATCGTATCGCCGCGCTACCCGCTCCTACTTCTTCAATCGTCCCGGCCAATGTCCGCGCTCCAGCTCCCTTCGAGTCGAGCGGTTCGTCCACATCTGCCAAGGAGAAGACATCGGCTCACCCAGCTATGACAGGACCGACAGATCCGTCGGCCCCGGGGGAGAACGTGTCAAGTCTCCGCGCCTACCCATCGATTCACCCAACGAGGCAGAAAGCGAGGCAGTCGAATACACCTTCTACATTTACAACAATCTTCACGCCAAGAAGACGCCGATGATCAAGCACTGCAAGAGCTTGCCGCTGCTGAAGGACGTTTGCGCCTGGATCGAAGACATGTGGGGAGCCACACCTGAACCTAACGAAATTCTGGCACATGAGAGTCCGAACGAGACAGAGATCAAGATCCAACATTGGCTCAACAAAGAGGTGAGTCTATGCGGGCTGCGGAATCCGCGAGAGGCTGATACTATGACCCCCGAAATCAGGTTGGCAAGAGATATGAGTCTGGAAGTGAACTACACGTTGTCCTGAAGATCGGGTACCGCAATGACTTCTCAGAACTTGAGTCACGCAAGTCGAGAACTCGCGAACTCGGCCGTCTTCTTTCGACCAATCGACCCCCACACTACACTGAGGCGGACAGGCCAAGCGGGCCGAAACGTCGACTAACCCTTGTCAATCTTGGCTCGAGTCCTTACCGAGCGTGTCGTCTCGTCGCGGAGCTCCCCGACCTGTCCAGATTGCGATTGGTCGCTGCAGACCTGTTTACGAGCAGGGCTGCTGCCCCAGGTGTTCATGAGTACAGAGTTGCCGAAGGCGGGAAACAGGTGGATTACGATGAATGGAGGAAGAATGAGGTCAGTACCAGACGATTCGAGCCATGAACTTGTCACTGAACGACTTTGAAAGATCGCTCAAGGTCGCCTGCGGGGCGCTAGCCATGAAGTGGTCATCCACATGACTCAAGTCGATCGCCATGCCGCACAAGCCGCAGCCCAGCCTGCCAAATCTTCCGGCTCGTACGGCATCAGCGCGGATGTCGCCACTTCGGAGGCGATCACCCCTTCCCTAGTTCAAGGCGCAGCCAGGGGACCCAGACCAGACGGCGTCGCAAGTACGCCGAACTCTTCAGCTTACCTCGGAAGCCTGCTCGCCGCCAAGAACAACACCCCAGCATCGACCCGTCTCCTCCACATCCTCGAGACCGAAGCCGTCTCTCTCGACACTTCCCTGGGCCTGCAGCTGCTCGATCTGGTCGCCGCTCTCCGCCTGGATGGGAAGCTCACGCCGGCTGGCCAGATTGATAAACGCGCCTACCTCCGTCCGACGAGCTTGGAGCCGATCGAGAACAGGCTCAATGACTTTGCCGGAATGCTCAATGTCATCGCGGAAGCCGTGGGAGTGAATTTGCTGGAAAACGACGAGGACACGTCACCTGTCACCGCAAAAGCCACCTCAAGAACTACTGGCGCCCCCGCCGTCACAAGTTGGGCCGAGACGACCACCGGTAAAGATAGGGTTGTCCAGCCTGTTCACGACCTTCCGGACTCACCGGCTGCTCAGAAAGTTATGAAGCGTCCATTGGGCTTAGCCCAGCTTACCGACATCCTCGAATCGGCTCAAAAACTGAACGTGCCATCAGACGGTCGTCACCATGTCGATACGCCTGATGCTCCTGCTGGTTCGTCTGTCCAGCATCCCGGTCAAGCATCGGCAAGGATGCGAGCCATCAACACTGACGAGCCGGTTTTCGGTCGTCCTAGCCTCCGCTCCTCTGCTCCACCAAATCAGCAGTGGCATCTAGGTTTCTGGGAGACCGACAGGAGCCGCCAGGAAGCTCCGTCGTCGTCCAGTGCGGAGTATCGCCCATCGACTGGTGTGTATTTCCCTCCTCGCCCATGGGCGCCGACCACGACCAGTGGTTTGGCCCCCTACGCCCACGCATATCCATACGGTCCAAGGAGTGCGTACAATCCGTCCAGTCATCATCAATCAGCTCTGTATTCTCCACACTCAGCCGGTGATTGGGCCTCGAATCCGTATGTCCCGAGCTGGTCCACGGCGGAGCAACGCCCGATGCCTCCAGTATTCCCATTCTCTCGTCAATTTGCGTTCGGAGACGCTGCGCCGCCGAGGTCGGTTCCGCATCGACATTATCAAGACTACCCTAACGCCAATTCGCGAGCTCAGGACAGCCTGAGGTCCTCTTGGGAGGCTCGAAAGTGATCAAACCCGCCTGTTGCTGTTACGTGGCGGTCCGACCTTTCAACTCATACTCCTCGTTTCGTGATTCGCCATGTGTGTGTGTGTGTATGTATAAGTACAGCTGTTTTTTCTGATTTGTTTAATCTACGGGCATGATCTACGTATAGCCGTGATGCATGAATGACTTCCTCGCATTACGTCAATGCAGATACGTCACGTGGATGGTTTAAAATCTCCACATGGCGGCCAATCGAAATTATTCCGGAGAAAAAGTTGGTCCAAGGAGTTTCGCCTTTCCGGAAATCCCGCTCGAAACCTCGTCAACACCCCTCGCCTCGCCATCTTCAAATCAAGAGGTCGTCCGGTAGACTCCTCAAGGGTGACCAATTCTCTGAGCTGTGCTTTGAGCAGCTTTCGTCCAAAACCGAGACAGCATTCCTTCGACCATGGAATCCGTAATATCCGACCAGACGTCTCCTTTGTCGGAGCACGCAGGCGTTGAACCTGGCAGAGTAGCCGAGCACTACCAGGCTGGTGGAGACTCCGAACAGCAGGTCAACGGCATGGATTTTGGCGCACTGAACCAGTCGGATGCCGAGTTACACCGGTTCTGCTCGGAGGGCAACCTCGACGAGGTGAGGGTGATGCTGAGTAGGAGCTTGGAAGGTCTAGAAAGCCTGGGTGAGCGTCATTGCATGAGGTCACGCTGATTCGTGTAGACCCTACAACGGGCTGCACCCCTATCGTCTTGGCCATCCGGAACAATCACCCTGAGGTTGTCCGCGAGCTCCTGTCCGCCGGCGCCATTGTCCCTCCTCCCGGTCTCACGTCCCACCCCCTTCTCCTTTCCATCCTCTACCCTCAACAGATGTACGGGATGCCCCCGCCTCATTACATGGGTCAGCACCTGCCCATGCCATCCGACTTTCTCCCTCAGCAAAACTTCTTCCCCGATCAGGATGGGCATCGAGGCATGTACATGCCTTTCCAACCGCAATCCTCACGGAAGGAGTCCTCGCCAAACGCTCAGGCCAACCTTCCGCCGAGCGATGTCGCCAGAACGATCCCTTGCCGGAACTATCCAAACTGCAAGTATGGTGCGGGTTGTGTCTTTTATCACCCGAGATCTTCTGGTCCAGTTTCCGGCTTCTACTCTGGACCACCATCCTTTGCACCCAATGGTCCTTATAATCCAGCATACGTCCCTCTCCAGCCTAATGGCATGTCCATGCCTGGGCAGTATTATATACCCAACAATTTCCCCATCCAGCCTCAGCAGCATGTCAATCAGGATCAATCCCCGCCTGAGCAGCACCAACAGCAAACACCGCAAGAGTATCAGCATCAGCATCAACATCAACCGCAAACGCAACAGCAAATTCAGTCCGACATACCCGAAGCATCGACCACCCAGCATGATCATACTCAATCGCAGTCCGTCCCGTCCGCAATCGCTCCGCCATTTGTACCAGCGTTCAATACCCCTCAACCGAGTGATCTATCGTCTCCGCCCCCGCCATCTCAATTTGGCGGTTCCCTCATGTCGCCCTCAATGCTTGCGACGTCTCCAATCGCTATCCCATCCGCAGAGGCGTTCCTCGCCGCTTCGCCAACGAGTTCCATCTTCATGTCTCCGACCAATGGTCCGAACGGTTTCATGCCCGGCATGAATGGGAATTCCCATTTCCGCAGACAATCTCTCAATCAGCAGTCTTTTGGCATGCAGGTCAAGCCCTTCGGCCATGGCAAGAAGCTATCATTCTCAGGCGTTCCTCGTCCGTATGGCCAGGGCCGGACCAGTAGCGGAGCAGGCAGCTGGAAAGACGGCAATCCGCCTCCGTGCGCCTTCTTTGGCCAGGGAAAGTGCCGGAACGGTGAGCTCTGCAAGTTTCCTCACCTGGACGCCGATGGCAATGACTGTGAGTGGACCGTTGGGTCTGCTTGACTTTCACTCACTGTGCTCCAGGCCGTCATCCAGATGTCGTGCGCGGGATCATTCCCCCTCTCCCAACCCTTTCACGTCAGCCTCGAGGTATACGCATGATGCATGCTGGCAGATTCGGCTCTTTCGACCCTTCCCTCAGGCAATATCAGCAGCAACAACAGTTCAATATCCTTCAGCAGCAGCCACCTTACTCAACGCAAGGCCAGCAATCCAACCCTAAACCCATAACCGATGGACTGCTTGCCAATATCGAGGTGCCAACAAGCGAAACCATTCCGGAGCAGGATCTTTCCGCATCTGTTCTCCCTCAACCGACTGCTGGGCTGACCTTACCGATCGTACGTTCCTCCTCTCACCCCGGCCTCCAGCGTGTGCACGCCCATGGATCCTCTTCGCGAGCCGAGTCGCCAGCGCCCTCCAATGTCTCTTTCCATGGGAACGGCCATCCCAGGAGAGCGTCCGCAAGGGCACCCTTTGCTAGCGGCGGCTCGCATGACAGCCGCTCATCCTCGAGCGGTGCCGAAGTCTCATTCCGCCCACAGCGCGTTCCTAGCGCTCAGGATTTCCCAGCATTGAACGGAACGACGTCCCCAAATGGCGATAAGGCGGACTCGCCAATCGCCAATGGCAAGACTGCGGCTCAAGTGCTATCTTTACCAGCCCCTTCGAAGCCTGTCAGCGCCAAGGTCTCGCCCTCGAATGGCCATGATGATGGCGACCACGAGGTGAGTCCGTCCATCCGTGTATCGGGCTTGAGCTGATACTAGCCCAAGGGACTCACAATGACCTCCGAGCCGGACTCGGACGCGGTGATCGTTTCCCGCAGACCTTCGAACACGTCCAGCTCCATCCCCGCTGTGTCTCCACCTGCCGACCCGACCCGTGGTCAGCGCGGCTCAATCAGCTTTGCCACCGCTGCTCTTTCTCCAGCGAACGCCATCGGCTCGCCTCCCGTCAGCGTAAGAGCTTGATGCTCACCGCTCGTCTCGCTTCGCCTATCTGCCAAGCCGATTTTGTATTGTTCCGTAGCAAAATATCTAAGGAATCGGCGCTTGCCGGGCTGCACGCTCTCTTGTCGCTCTTTGCCTTTTCGGGTCTGAGTGTTTAATGCTTGTATACCGCCATGAGATATCATCACACTCTTGTGCCATTCAGCGATCAAACGCATCACAGCATGCATCACAGGAAAGCAAGGGGTGGTGCTTCAAGCCAGATGTATCGGGCCAAAGAAGCCGTGATGAAGATCTCGCTCCTCCGTGCACAATGGCCCGTCGGCATGCGGTCAGATTTGCAATGAAGCCAGACTCCTGATTCCGCCTCGCGATTCGCGTCCGACCTCAATGCACTCAAAATACGTTCTAATCATGTAGCCTGCCCGAGATGATGCATTTGAGAGTTGATCGACATACCGGTCCATTCCTGACTCGGAACTTAATTTCCCCAGTACGCATCGTCGTCGATGGTGTCCGAGTGAATACATTGTCATTCATAGATTGGTATTATTGTCGGCGGTGACCTGGCATCGGGGCTCCATTCCTTTCGGCCAACCAGCCATCACCGTCGACGTCCAATCAAATCATGCCCGATCCTGCTCGCGACAGGGCGCAGAGCGGCCAAAGTAGCCCGAGACCGAAGATGCAGATCATTCTGCACTTGAATTCCTTACGGGACCTTGGGCTAAACGCGGATCTGCGGCAACGACTTACAGCCCCACTAGAATATGAGAGATAGACGACAGACATTGAAAGCCTCACTCAATCTCCCGCTCCACTGTGCAATACGCTTGAGTTCGGCTTCGAAGGCGGTCGGACCTGATTGGCGAGGTAAGTTAGGGTGAACAGCAGGTCCGTGACGTTGTTGAAACGTGAAGCAAGCAACGAGGTGGGTGGCGAGGGCCTTGTCTCGTAGCTTATATGAAGAGAAGTATTGATCAGTCTCCTTCTCATAGGACCCTTTCGCCTCCATCAAGTGCTCGGATTCACAATCAACCTATCCTGAGATCACTGGGCTATTGCCCGACTCCTGCCCAGCGCACCGCATCATCGTCAAACTGCGAGAGACATCGAATCACGCCGGACTGAACTCCCTTTCCGGCTTGATATCAAGCTCGTCATCATGTGTCTCGCCGCTTACCAAACCCACACCACGATCAATCACTGCAGCTCACACTCCCTATCCCCTTCCGTGATCGCCAACGACGCCGAAGAGCACCCGTGCAACTGCAGCGAGGCGGGATGCAAATGCACGGTCATGACGTTTGATCATGTCTGTTCCCTCGTATGTCGTCTTCCCACATCTCAATGTCATATTCATCGTAGAAGCCAAAGGTTGCGATCTCTTCTTGACGGCAGACGCTTATGGTAACCAGTGCAGGCAGGGTCAGCATGGATGACTTTCCGTCTGCCATCTATATTCTCGATGTCCATGCCACCATATCGTGCTGCTGGTTCGGCGAAGCCTGTACGAGGGATGAGTGTGGAGGAGGTTCGGAGTACACGAGCGTGACGACTTTGACGAGCTTGACGACAATCATGTGAGATGCATGTACGGCCATTGACAATAGACCAATCGTCCCCGGGCACAAGGCTCGACCTATCCGACGATGACGGCGTTGGCGCCTGTAGGTTCCCATTTCGGTCGACGTGGCGGATATGGTCGAGCGGATTGGGCTGATGGGCGGTGTTGCCGATCTCCCCCATAGGGGGCAACAAAGGCTGGTCTTGGACGTTTAGCGAGAGGTTCCCCATCCAGCAACAGCTGGTTCTAGCTTAGAGTCAGCGGTCGGGGCTTATAGAAGGGGTTTGGGACATACATTTGATTTGGCCTTCACTCTCCTACCACCCCGTATCTTCGCTCCATCCGGACCAACTTCCGCAAGAGGTTTTGCCCCTCGTTCTTGCGCTTGTACCACCCCCACACCTTCTTCCCCAACGCCCGCCTCTTTCTCCTTCTCCGCCCTCCGCTCCCGCTGCCCTCCAACCCTCTCATTCCTGACCCTGATCTTTTCCTTCCTCCCCTCCCCCTTCCCACCGCCGCCAGCTGTGAGTTCAACGTTGATCTTCCTCCCTTGTAAGGCGGAGTGGTGGAGCTTGAGGCAAGCTTGCAGTTCGAGCGAGGTGGCGAGTTCGAGAAAGGCTATTCCTCGGGATTTTGGGTTTGTGGGTTTGGATTCGTGGGACGCAGAGGGCTTTTTCGGCTTATCGGTGAGGAGGCGGACGGCGGGTATGTGCCCTAAGTTCCGTTAGTGCACGTAGTGAGGCAAGACAGGGTGGCGAACCGATAGCTGGCTGAAAATGCGCTTGGACATCTTCTCGGGTGGTCTTGTAGTCAAAATTGCCTGTTATCAAATCAATCTCCGTCCCACAGATCGTATGGAATAGGGTTTGACGTACCAACGAACAGGATGAAACGCTGCTTGACCTCCTTCTTACTCTTCCTCCCCGCTCCATCTCCCTCTTCATCCCACGCAGTCTGGTTGGCTTTCCGCTTAGACGTCTCCGTGTTCTTCGCACCCTCATCTGTCTGGTCTTCCTCGTGTCTTCTGCGTTTTTTGCCTGATCCCTCGGCGACGACTACAGCGTCGACCACCTCATCCTCCTCGAGATCTTGTTCGGGCACATCCTCCTGCTCGGCTTCGGCTCGACCGGACCTTTTGGCTTTTTGCTTGGCCCGGAAGGTCAGGGCTTTTTGCTGTTTCTTGGTCAGCCTGGTTGACATTCTGTATCGACGGGTTCGGATCACATAGGAAAAGACGACGGATAGAACGGAGACGTTTGTGTCTGCCACGTGTTGTTCGGCGACTCCCGAATGGAGGGAGGCGACTAGATGCCAGTTTCCATCTCGAGGTAACTAAGCATTTCCCCTTTCCCTCCCTTCCCGGTCATCCGTCCTAAATCTCTCTTGTGTCTCACGGTGAGTGAAGATTTTTTCTTTCAAGACATGAGACTCCCCCCACGGCTGCTCAGTGATTTGGCGCAAGGTTTCGCAAGCTGTCTCCGATCCTCAGATCTGTAATGGATTTTTCCAGCAGAGCGAGCTGGCGGCGTATACTTTGTTGGATGAGAAAACGATGCTTACCTTCTTAATCCAGCATCATGTCACTTCGTCTCGCCCCTTTGCTTCGATCGACTTGCGCTCGACGTGTACCTACAGCCTTGAACGCCTCGGTCCGGGGTCAGGCGTTCCGAGGTAAAGCGTTCAGGCGAGGTTTCGCAGATGGCCAGACCAAGGTCGTACGTGTACTCACTCTACTTCCTCTAACACGCAAACTCATGCGTCGCCCATCCTCTCTCGCCTGCTCCACCATGATCTCTCGATGTCATCGCAATCTTCGTCACCAGCCTCCGCCCTCGGCGCCCCGTCAGGCCTTCTCCCCATATGTCCTCGCAGCAGTCGGCGCCACCGCTCTCGGAGCCGCCTACTACTTCTTCGGTACCCAGGGTACCGCACAGGACACTGCCAAGGAGCTCGGGTCGACCGCTCGTGGTGCGACAGCCGCTGTTGAGGGCAAGATCGGGTTGAGGAGAGGGAGGGAGGAGTACCAGAAGGTCTACGATAAGATCGCCGAGGAGCTCGAGCTCGAGGGGTACGATGGTGAGTCAGCGACACATTGCACCGAAGCAAAAGGATTTCTTGTATTCTCGTGTTTCGTAAGCTGACTCTTACTGTTTCGCTGTCAGACGGATCCCTCGCTCCCGTTCTCATTCGCCTCGCTTGGCACGCATCCGGCACCTACGACAAAGAGGACAACACCGGGGGCTCCAACTACGCGACCATGCGTTTCAAGCCCGAGGCCGAGCACGGCGCCAACAATGGTCTCGTACGTTGCGTTCTCTCTTTTCTATCTATCTATCAACCTGCTGACCCACATCAGGCCACCGCTCGTGAGCACATGGAAAAGATCAAGAAGGAGTTCCCTTGGATCTCGTATGGCGATCTGTGGACCTTGGGCGGCGTAGTGGCCGTTCAGGAGAGTGGCGGCCCCACTGTACCCTGGCGGCCTGGCAGGATCGACGGGTTCGAGCACCACGTCACGCCCGATGGACGTCTGCCCGACGCTAGCAAGGCCGAGGACCACCTCCGATTCATCTTCTACCGCATGGGGCGGGTCGTCTGCCTTGTGCGATGATGCAGGACTGATGATTGATAGCTTCGATGACAAGGAGATCGTTGCGCTGAGCGGTGCCCACGCTATGGGCAGATGCCATACCGGTCAGTAACGACCGTTCCATCCTATTGAGGGCTGAATGTTTGCGCCAGATCGTTCTGGCTTTGAGGGCCCTTGGACTCACTCTCCCGTCACTTTCAGTAACGTATGCCGCCGTTTCACATTTCAAGCCGATCATTTGCTCACGCCTTCATAGCAATACTATGAACTGCTCCAGAACGAGGGCTGGTCTTGGAGGAAGTGGTGCGTTGCTTGAGGATCGATGCTCACGAAGTCTGATCCCCATTTAAGGAAGGGCCCTGCGCAGTACGAAGACAAGCAGACCAAGTCCCTTATGATGCTTCCGTGAGCCAAGCTGACCATCACGCTCCATTCTTGGCTGATTTGTCCGCTCCTGCAGCACCGACATGGCACTCATCAAGGACAAGTCGTTCAAGAAGTACGCCAA